>SWCC01010129.1_pt1 | contig 115598 bp, 92 predicted proteins | sample 4692971 | NCBI WGS metagenome assembly SWCC01 (sample SAMN10267277, study PRJNA491770) | bioreactor metagenome | isolation source: DHS bioreactor inoculated with subseafloor sediment | place: Japan: off Shimokita Peninsula | collected 2006-08
TTTTTTTTTATGATCTCTTCATGGTTTTAACATTGAATGCAAATATTTACTATAGATTTATAACATATCGAAACTCAAGTTATAGAGCAAACAAATTATAATACTTTGAATCTCTCTAAATTAGTAATTCAACCAAATAAAAATTGCAAATAAAGAATTATAAATCTTCAGACTTAAAAAAATAAAGAAACTAACGATGTATTTATTTTTATTTAATTATTTACAGATTTATATGATTTAATTAATCAAATTGTTATGTTTTATGATCATAAAATGTCCAATGTTCTGTGATTCCACTTTACAAATACTTAGTGATCTGCAAATTGAATAAAACTCAATTATTGAAAATAGTTTTCCTAATTACATTTTGGGTAATTGCAGTATTTCTTTACCTCTTCCTAGAAATGTCTATCGAGGGATATCTTGCTTCGTTTTACAATCTGCCAAATTATCATTACAACTTTCTTCGTGTTTTAATTATTGCCGTTCTAATGGCAATTGTAGGCGGTAGTATCTTATCAAGTTTTGAAGTATTATATTTTAGTAGAAAATTGTTAAAGAAGTCTTTAGGCCAGGTTTTAATCATAAAAACTTTTTTTTATTTGATTAGTATTTTTCTTTTTACATCTATCGCAACTTTAATAAGTTTAAGTTACATCATCGATAAACCGCTATTTCACGGAGATGTATTAAATAGGTTTTTGCATTATTTAAGTAGTCCCAAAATTTGGGCTTTAATGACCTATTGGAGTTTTGCAGTAATGTTTGCCTTGTTCATTTTGCATATTAGTGAAAAACTTGGTCAGGGAGTTTTATTTAATTATGTGTTAGGAAAATACCATAAGCCGAAAGAGGAAACAAGGATTTTTATGTTTTTAGATTTAACATCTTCCTCAACTTATGCCGAAAAATTGGGACATATAAAATACAGTCGATTAATACAGGACTGTTTTTTTGATTTAACAGAGGTTGTAAACAAATACAATGTGCAAATATATCAGTATGTTGGTGATGAAGTAGTCTTAACTTGGCAAAAAGATAACGGAATTGAAAACAATAAATGTTTGAAAACTTTTTTTGCTTTCCAACAAGCTATTAAAGAAAAAAGCATCTATTACGAAAAAGAATATGGATTAGTCCCGGAATTTAAAGCCGGCTTAAATTTTGGTTTTGTGACAATAGCAGAAGTTGGAGAAATGAAAAGAGAGTTGGCATATCATGGTGATGCAATTAATACTGCCTCGCATATACGGTCAGTTTGTGGCAAACATAATAAAAAATTACTTATTTCTGCAGATCTTCTTAGTCTTTTACCCGGAATAGATGATGACTTTAATATCGAATCTATGGGTGTTTGCCAATTAAAGGGAAAGAAAAATGTTATAGGTATTTTTAGTGTGGATGAGAAGGTCTTGAATAATTAAATATTTCTTTAGATCTATCTACATAACCAGAATAAATTATTTCCCATATACTAAGATCAAATAACAGTATTATTATATTCTGAATGGATTATTAAATTAATATATATGATCTATTTTTAAAATAGTGGATCTATAATAAAGAATATATTAAAGAACGGTGAAAAAGTGGAAGCAAATCTTCAAAAAATGAAAAAAAATGAACTTGTTTCAGAAGTTATTAAACTTCGTAATATAATCGACCTTCAAGTAAAGGAAATCAGAAAGCTCAATGAGATGCAAGAATTCTATTCCTCCCAGAAACAAAAAAAAATAGAAATTGAAAAAAATGAAAATTCTTTACTTAAAAGTGAAGAAAAATATAAAATTATTTCCAGCCTCACCAGCGACTTTGCTTATGCGTTTAGTGTAGGAGAGAGTGGTGAGCTTAAATATGAATGGGGCTTTGGGGCAATTCAAAAGATTACAGGATTTACCAGGGAAGAACTTCAAAATAATGGTGGTTGGGAAACACTTATTTATGGTGAAGATATTAGAATTTCACAATATGAATTCAAGAAACTTCTAAAAGGTGAATCTAATACTTTTGAATATAGAATTGAAGATCGAAATGGATGTATCCACTGGATTCGTGATTATGCCGAACCCTTTATTAATGAAACTACTGGAAAAGTAGAATATATTTATGGTGCTGTGCAGGACATAAGTGTTAGAAAAGCTGTTGAAGAATCATTAAGGCTTACAAATTTAGTCTTGGAAAACAGCCCTGCAGTTTTATTTAGATGGAAGGCAGAAGAAGGGTGGCCTATTGTTTATGTTTCAAGTAATGTTGCACAATTTGGATATTTCCCTGAAGAACTTTTATCAGGCGAAATTCCCTATGCAAGCATTATTCACCCTGATGATTTGGTCAAAGCGGGGGAGGAAGTTAAAAAATATTCCAATAATGGAAATATTAACTTTAGACAAGAATATCGTATTATAACCAAAGATGGGAGAGTTGTTTGGTTAGACGACAGAACAATGATTGAGAGAGATAGTAAAGGAAATATTACTTATTATCAAGGAATGGTTATTGATATTACTGAGCAAAAACTTGCTCAAGAAGCTCTCACTGAAAGTGAGAATAGATACAGATATTTCGTCGATCAAACTTCGGATGGATTTTACATTCTAGCTACAGATCAACCAGTAAACATTGATGCAGACATTGAAGAAAAGATAAAATTGTGCTATAATAGCTTTTATGTTAAAGAATGCAATAATGTTTTCGCACGAATGTATGGATATAATTCAGCATCAGAAATGCTAAAAGTTACTTTAACAGATATTCATGGTAGTTGGGATAAAGAGAAGAATAAGGATTCTTTTAGAAAATTTTTATCATCCGGATTTAAGGTCTTACATACTGAAACAATAGAATATGATAAATACAACAATCGAAAATATTTTTTAAATAACTATTTTGGAATAATTGAAAATGAATTCCTGACAGAAATATGGGGTACTCAACAAGATATTACTTTTAGTAAAAATGCAGAAGAAACTCTCATAGAAAGTGAAAAACAGTATAAATTATTGTTTTCAGGGAACCCTAATCCCATGTTTGTTTTTGACTTGGAAACACTATTATTCTTAGATGCCAATGAACTGGCTGTAAAACACTACGGATACACACGTGAAGAATTTTTGAATATGTCAATTAAGGACATTCGACCTAAGGAAGATATACCTGAATTGATGAAAGTTGTAGCTGCACAAAATGGAAGTGTTTCGAGCAGTAGAGGATATAGACACAAAAAGAAAAATGGTGATATTATACATGTTGATGTTACATCTGATTCAATTATGTTTAATGGGCGAGCTTCTCAAGTTGTAGTCATTTATGATGTAACAGAAAAATATCTTGCAGAGCAAGCGCTTAAGGAAAGTGAAGAAAAATTCAAATCTGTATTTACAGAATCGCATGACTGTATTTATGTAACCTCATATGATGGAATTATAATTAATATGAATTCTGCTGGACTTGAATTATTTGGAATAGATAAGGATGAAATACTGAGTCATAATATTTTAGATTTTTATCTTAATGTTCAAGAAAGAGAAAAATTTCAAATTACTATATACAAAGCTGGATTTGTAAAGGACTATCCAGTAAAACTTAGATATAAAACAAGCAAAGTTCTCGATTGTTTAGTCACTGCATCAGCAAGAAAAGATGCGTCTGGAAAAGTTATTAGTTATCAAGGAATTATTAGGGATATCTCTGAACAAAAACAAGCTGAATTGGAATTAATAAAAGCGAAGGAAATTGCTGAAAGGGCGGATAGACTAAAAACAGAATTTCTTGCTCAAATGTCTCATGAAATTAGAACACCAATTAATACTTTATTAAGTTTTTCAAGTTTAATTAGGGAAGAAACGAAAGATAAAATAAATGATGAACTTCAGGAGTATTTTAATTATCAAGTTAGAGCCGGGAATCGAATAATTAGAACAATCGATTTAATTCTAAATATGTCTGAAGTTCAGGCAGGTTCTTTTCAACTACATATTAAGGAATTGAATTTAAGTAAATTATTTAGCGAAATTTATAATGATTACAAAAGTATTGCAGAAGACAAAGGTTTAGTAATTAACTTATTTTCTCGGGAAGAGGATTTAAAAATAATGGCGGATGAATATTCGGTTCACCAGATATTCAGTAATTTGATCTATAATTCAGTTAAATATACACCTAATGGAAGTATTACATTAGGTATATCAAAAGTTAATAATAAAGCGATTATTGAAGTAATTGATACAGGTATTGGCATTGGTGAAGAATATCTCTCTAAATTATTTAAGCCGTTTACACAAGAGGAGCAGGGGTATACAAGAAGTTTTGAGGGTTCAGGTCTGGGATTGTCGCTTGTAAAAAAATATTGCGATTTTAATAATGCAGAAATATCAGTTGAAAGTGAGAAAAACGCCGGTACTAAATTTACAGTTTCATTTACTCTTAAGGATTAGTGAAATAATTAAATAGTTTATTTTGCTGCTGAGAATAATTTGCATCTTCGTACGGATGAAATGATTAAACTAACTTGCTATTGTGAAAGTTTAAACCACAAGCGGAGTTATCTAAAAATCACAATAGCCTCAATAGATTATCCCCAATTTTCAAACCACAAAAACCTAGATATTTTACTTTTTTTAGATCATGTGAATATTGCTTTGGCAGCTGTTTCGATTTTTGATTATTTTAATAATCTTTGAGAAAGAAAATGAAGATATAGTTGAATATACTAAAGCTTGTACACTATTTGTAGATGCAAAAGATGTGTAGGGGATGTATGCAGATTTTCGCAACGATAAAGAATTCAGTATTCAAAATTGGTTAAACAATATAATAGAATTGGAATTTCTGTTATTATTTCCATTACCCAAATGCTTTATAATACAACTATACTACGTTAAATTGCATCTCAAAAATTATTCAACTAATTTATAGCCATATTTTTCCTTCTCTAATTAAGAGGCAACTTCCATGCAGTATAACAGAAGACAATTTATAAAAACCTCAGCTATGGCAACAACCGGAATTATTGTTGGATGTTCCGTTAAAAATCAGTTTGATTTAATTATTAAAAATGGACTTGTGATTGACGGTTCTGGTTCAAAACCATTCAGTGCTGATTTGGGAATTATTGGTGATAAAATATCTGTGCTTGATCAGAGCATTGGAAATTCTGCCGAAATAATTATTGATGCAAAAGATAGAGTTGTTGCTCCAGGTTTTATTGATATTCATACTCATACAGATAAAGAACTAATCATCAATCCTACAGCAGATAGTAAAATATTCCAAGGTGTTACAACTGAGATAGGAGGAAACTGTGGTTATTCACCTTTCCCATTTAATGACAAAGATTTAAAAGTATATGACGAAGAGTTCTTCGAACGGTATGGAGAAAATGCAGATTGGAGAAATATTTCTGAATTCTATGAGCGTCTCGAAAAAGGGAAGATGTCTATTAATTATGCTTCATTTACTGGACATGGAAATTTAAGAGCCTTCGTTGTTGGTAAGAATGATGTGGCTCCAACCTTTGATCAAATGAAAAAGATGAAAGAAGTTCTGGCTTTATCAATGGAAATGGGAAGTTTGGGATTATCTACCGGATTAGAATATTCGCCAGGCAGTTATGCTAATTCAGAAGAGCTAATTGAATTATCAAAAGTTGTTAGCAGAAATAATGGCGTATATGCAACACATATGCGCAATGAAGATGATACTGTTGAGGAAGCTATTGAAGAAGCCTTAAGGATATGCAGAGAAGCAAATGTTTCTTTACAAATCTCACATCTCAAAGCTGGTAATCCAGCAAATTGGCATAAAGTAGATAACATGCTCAAAATGATTGAAGATTCATATAATTTAGGATTACCTGTTTTGGCGGATCGCTATCCTTATGTTGCATACGGTACCGGATTAAGTGCATTCATTCCTTTGTGGGCAAGACAAGGAGATACTGATGAATTATTAAATAGACTGCAGGATAAATCCCAGTTAAGGAAAATCGAAGAATATACTCAGAGTAGAGGTAAGAGAATTGGCGGTTGGGATAAAGTTGTACTCAGTAGTTGTTTTACGGAAGATAATAAAAAGTTTGAAGGGAAAGCTATAAGTGATGCAGCTGCTGAATCAAATATGACAGAATTTGAATTTATTAGAAATATAATAATTGAAGAAAGAAATAGAGTGGGCATAATTGGTTTTGCAATGAGTGAAGAAAACATTAAAAAAGTTTTGTCTCATCCTCTTGTCATGGTTGGTTCAGATGGAAGTGCTGTATCTCCGGTTGGTAAATTATCTCACGGTAAACCCCATCCACGCTTTTATGGAACATTCCCTCGTGTGCTTGGTAAATATGCAAGGGAAGAAAAGTTTTTTGATCTTTCAACCGCAGTAAAAAAAATGACTTCGATGCCTGCAGAAAAATTAGGATTAAAAAAACGTGGTCTAATACAAAAAGGGAATTATGCCGACTTAGTTATTTTTAATTCGGAAGAAGTAACTGATAAATCCACTTTTGTAAATCCGCATCAGTTAGCCACAGGAATAGATTACGTAATTGTTAATGGTAAAGTAACTATGGAAAAAGGAAAACATAACGGAATAACTAGTGGTAAAGTAATTAGGCATTTAGATACTTAATAGTAATATTGTCTATATTAATTATTAAACAGCACTATGCGTATTGATTCTTTCAACGTTGTTTACATCGGATCAGAGAATCATAATTTGTATTTATCAACGAAATGGTAAAATAATGTATATTAAAAATGACATATCAACTTTGATAACAGCTCTATTAATTTTTGGCCTTTTCTCTTGCAGCGATAGAAATAATGAACTTAAAATTGTAAACACAATGCTTAATGATACTTCAAATTATTTTTACACTGATCTGGAGGTTTATAAAAAAAAAGATTCTAAACTTCCAATCGGAATATTTGATTCAGGTACGGGTGGCCTAACGGTTTTTGACGCAATAGTTAATTTTGACAAGTACAATAATGAGACTCATGCATATTCTCATGATGGTGATTCAACAAGAGATTTTAATGAAGAATGTTTTATTTATTTGGCAGACCAAGCAAATATGCCATACGGTAATTATGGGAAACACGATAAATCGATGTTACTTAAGGAACACGTTTTAAAAGATGCACAATTTTTACTTAGCAATAAGTATTACGAGAGCGCAGAAGATGATTATTATAAGCAGACAAAATCACCAATTAAGGCTCTGGTAATTGCCTGTAACACGGCTACTGCATATGCTAAGGAGGATATTGAAGAATTTATTAAAAAAGCAAATCTAGATATAAAAGTTGTTGGCGTTATTGGAGCAGGAGTAAGAGCTACTCTTGAAAATATTTCTCTTAATAAAAATGTTGGTTTAGCCGTTATGGCAACAGCCGGAACAGTTTCTTCCAATGGATATGTTAAAGAAATAAATAAACAATTAAATCAAAGAAATAATATTGGACATGTAACGGTATTCCAACAAGCTGGCATTGGTTTAGCCGGAGCAATAGATGAAGCAATTGAATTTATTGATCAATCGGCAACTGCACCAAGAGAAAATTACAAAGGGCCCTCCGATTTAAATAAAGATTTGAATATAAATCTTGATATTATCGATAGATACAATTTTGATTGGTCAGACAATAATATGTTTTTCGAAGGAACGATTGATAATCCAAGGAATATTCAGATTAATTCGGTTAATAATTACATCTCTTATCATCTAACATCCTTGCTAGAAAAAATTATTAAGAATGATAATCGTGTTGAATTAAAAAGTATAATTCTTGGATGTACACATTATCCCTTTTACACTGAACAGTTCAAAATTAAAATTAGTCAGATGCGTTACTACGAAGAAGATTCAAAATTAATCTATAATGATGTTTTACCGGATCAAATTGTATTTATTGATCCCGCACTATTTACTGCCAAAGAGTTGTATGATTATCTATCAGTGAAGGATCTTTTCAATTCTGATGATATAAATAATAGCGAATTTTATATTAGTGTCCCGAATCTGAATAACGAGAATATAATTGCTGATGAGTATGGCAATTTTGATTATGATTTCAAATACGGCAGGGAGGTAAATGAGATACAAGAATATGTAAAGAGGATTCCATTCAATAGAAATAGTATACCGGAAAATGTTGTAGATAGATTATCTAAAAAAATTCCATTCACATATTCTCTTATTAAAAAATTTAATTCCAATAATTTAAAAACTAAGTATCTAACTGAAAAAGAAAAATTAAAGTAAATAGTATTGGATCTAGTATTCTAGTCTCATTATTAATAGATAAATTTTTAATTTTAGAATACAATAAAATTAAGTTGGACTTAAATGCAAGATACAATTAAAAATGAAATAGCTTCACATCTTAATACAGTTGATAAAGTTAAAGGTAAACTAGTCTCAGAAATTCAAAATGTGGCTGAGATACTGGTAAAGACAATAGGAGATGGTAATAAAATCCTTCTTTTTGGAAATGGAGGTAGTGCTGCGGACGCACAGCATATTGCAGCTGAATTAAGTGGCCGTTATAAAAAGGAACGTAGAGGATTACCGGCGCTTGCTCTGACAACAGATACCTCGGCATTAACTGCGATTGGAAATGATTATGGATTTGAATTTATATTTTCACGTCAAGTTGAAGCTGTTGCAAATTCAGGTGATGCAATAATTGGCATCTCAACTTCCGGTAATAGTGAAAATGTACTACAGGGATTAACAAAGGGGAAAGAACAAAATTGTAAAATTATTGGTTTAAGTGGTTACGATGGTGGTAAACTTAACCAAGTTTGTGATATAAATATAGTTGTATCTTCAAACAATACTGCCAGAGTTCAAGAAATGCATATTTTAATCGGACATATTTTATGTCAAATTATTGAAGATAGTATCTAGAGTAATTGAGCGATGAGGACTTGAGCAGAATAACAAGTATTAAGAATCATCAATTGAGTGATATTAAATTTTCTGTATTAATAAATTTTCAAGTAGAATTAAGACTATTTGATGTAGCAGGAGCCGAAGTTGAAACTCTAATAAATAAAAGTTACAAACCTGGCAATTATAATGTGGATTGGAATGCCGCATATTATGCTAGTGGTGTATATTTCTACAGAATTAAAGCTTTTGATTTTAAAAGTGCCCAAAAATTAAATTTATTAAAATAGTCTAAAACATCTAGTATTATTTACAACGTGCGTTGTTGAATTTTTAGACAGCGCACTTATTCTTATTAAACCTATTTTCTATTATTTTTAATAAACTCTTCCACTTCAGGTAATCCGCCTTGGAAAATTAAGTAACCATTACTTGGTTCTCGCTCCGTAATTTCTCCTGCAATAGGAGTAAGCATAATATTTTTTACTTTTTTTAAATCTGTTGTTTGTCCAAGAGCCCATCCAAGTTTTACATATGCTACTTCGGGTAACATATTTGCTGCAGGAATTACTCCTAAATCCATCATCTCTCTACCAGTTTCATATACATACATCTGTACATAACCCCATAGAGTTTGAACAGTCATATAAACAGCTACGCCCGCTTCCTCAGCACGTTTTAATGCCGGATACATTGGCTTATTAACGTGTCCTAATCCGGTTCCGGCTATTACAATTCCTTTATAGCCATTTTCAACCAATGAATCAATAATATCCGGTTGCATATTTGGGTAATAATAGACAATACTTATTTTTTCTTCAAAAACTGGATTTATTTTTACAATTTTATCAGATCTTCTCTTTTTATAATCATTGTTTATTCTAACTATCTTGTCTTTACTTACAGTTGCAAGGGGAGTCTCGCCAATGGTTCTAAAAGTAGATCTGTAACTGGAATGCATTTTCCTAACTCTTGTCCCACGATGAATGAGCCCATAGATATCCGAAGTTGGCCCAAACATGCAAACTGTAACTTCAGCTATGTCACTTTCTGCAGCTGTTTTAACAGAATGAATTAAATTTAATGCTGCATCAGAGGAGGGACGATCACTAGATCTTTGTGATCCAACCATAACAATAGGGACAGGAGAATCCTGAACCATAAAAGATAAAGCAGCTGCTGTATGATGCATTATATCCGTTCCATGTCCAATTACTATACCTTGCACACCTTTTTTTATCTCTTCGCCGATAGCTTTTGCAGCTCTAATCCAATGTTTCGGGCCAATGTTTTCACTAAATTCTCCATAAAGTTTTTCCGTTTCCAAGTTACAATAATCAGCTAATTCAGGAACAGAACCATATAGTTCACCTGGTGAAAATGCAGGGATTACAGCTCCGGTTCTATAATCGAGTCTACTAGCAATAGTACCACCAGTACCAAATAATTTGACTCTAGGTTTGTTAGGATGATAAGGAAATTCTTTTTGTGGGATTTTATAATTTGCTTCTTTTCTACCAATAACTTTAATGTCTATTATTTTTTTTACGGCAATTCCAAAGTTATAACCTACCTTAATTTTAATTACTATATGAAGGTCATCAGCAGTTTCAGATCTTGGTAGAATAATTCCTTGAAAAGTTCCATCTCCGGTTTTTAGTTCAACATCACTCCAAACATAAGCATTGTATTTTTTCAATAATTTAAGAGCTTCATTACGATATCCTTTGAAATCAGATTGATCAGACATTTTCGGCTCCTTCATACTTAATTTCTATTATTTTTGCTACCTCAACAACCGGAACCATACCTCTTAATTTGTTCATAAGATTTCCTAAAATGTATTTGTGTTTCTTTTCAGCAGTTGAAAAGGCAGTATTATTACTATATAATTTTTCTTTAATTAATCTATCCAGATCATTTTTAGCAATTTTATTTGGAAGTAATATTTTTGAGAATGAACCGGCTAGTACTGATTTTTTTAATAACAGGTATATTGAATCTTTCGGAATATTACCTTCTTTAAATTCGTAAAACAAATCATAAAACATTGATTCTGTAATTACACTTTGATCAAGTCCTTCCTTTTTTATCCTTTTAGGAAATTGAATTAAAGCAACTGCAATTGTTGTTGGATTTAGTTCCCATTCATTTACAGCCTTCTTAAATAATTTGGCAAAAGGTGAAATTGATAAATCTTTAATTGTGTCTTCTGGAATTCCTAATTCCACATACCATTTCTGTCTTTCCCAATATTTTTCAGGCAGCCATTTTCTTATGTTATCAATCTTAGAATCTTCAAGTTTTTTTGGAGGGAGATCGGTATCAGGGTACATTCTGTCTGCACCTGGCAATATTCTTTCAAATCCATTTGTTCCATCATTAAAAGCTTGTCTCGTTTCAGATGGAATTCCCTCAGTAGCTTCTTTTGCCCTAATTATTATTTCCTTTACTGCTGTCTCTGTATCACTTTCACTACCCCAGACTAAAACTAATGTGTCAGCCTTGCTAGATTTCACATATCTTTTAATTCTTTTCCATTCTTGGTTAGCTATTGTTTCTTCCTCACTATCCGAGTGGATGATATTGGGAATATTCGTTAAGCAGGCAATTACTCTTACTCTATCTGAGATTTCATTTGCAAAGTATGTATCGGTTTGAGTTTCCCAATTAAGTAAACCAGCAAAACCATTTAGCACAACGCATTGGATTGACAAATTATTATTTTTTACTGATTTCAATGGAGCATAATTAACTCCTTTCAGAATTTGTGTGATGTCTTTTGATTCAGCACTAAATGTTTCGGAAGTAATTTTTCTTGATTTTAGTTCTTCTCTTAAACGAAGAAGATTCCATTGCCTCCTTGCTTCATTATAAGTCAACAATGGAATGCTACTAATTTTAGCCACACCTTTTATTTCAATTCTTGTTCCACCTTCTACACTTACATTTACGTCCTCTCTTGCCGCACCCATTCCTCTTCTAACTCTATTCGTACTTCTTACCAAGTTTGTACATATCCAAGCAACTTCAGCTACTTCATTTGGTGTTTTCATTGCCGGTTCAGTTACGGTTTCAATTAGTGGCATGCCTAGACGGTCGGTTAAATAAATTCTTTCATGCCCTTTATCAGAAACTTCTCTACAAGAATCTTCTTCTATTGACATTTGAATAATCTTAATCTTTCTATTTTTATATGGAATACTACCATCTACCGCGTAAACTGCTGTTCTCTGAAATCCGGTTGGAATACTTCCATCAAGATATTGTTTCCTGGCAATATGAATTTCGTCAACAATAATACAATCATAAAGAAGTCCAACACCAATAGCACTTTCTAAAGCTTCCTCGTTTATTAAAAAGGGAGGTGTGTCGTCCATTTCATAAGTGCAGACTGTTTCCCTATTTATCCTATAAATTATTTCCTTTTTGGTTTTAAATTCCATTAATGCAGTGCCATCATAAACACCCATTTCCGAAAGAGTAGGTCTCATGTGTCTTAAAATTTCTGCATTATAATTTTTATTGAATCTTCCGGCTGGACATCTGCAAAAAAGTTTTTTTTCTGTCAAGAGTTGTTGATGGATTTCCAAACCAGATTTAAAACCGATAGTGTTATAATCGGCTTCAGTCATTTCGTTGAAGGGTTTGAATACAAAATTAATCATAAAAGGACCCATTTGTATTATAAAGTGTAATTAAATATAATGAATATATTCACTCAGAAAAAATTTAAATATTAAGTTGTAATGTGTGTTATGGTATTGTGTTGTTGAATACAAGAGGGATTATCCATTAATTAGGATAAAGTAGTATTATCAAGATATAAAAGTTTAGTGAAATCAAAGTATTTGAACGTAGATCTATAAAATTGTTAGCTTAATATTTATACTTTGTAATAATTAAATCAATAAGCCTTGATGCCAGACTAGCAGTAGTCTCATCAATATCATACTTGGGATTTAGTTCAACAATATCGCATGCAATAATTTTATTGGATTTTAGAAGATGCTCTATAACTCTTATTGCAAAATATGGGGTAAATCCAAGTGGAGATGGAGCACTAACTCCAGGAGCATAATTAGAAGAGAAACCATCTAAATCAATCGATAAAAATATTGAATCAAGTCCTGAAATAAATTTATCAATTTTCTTTTTAACGGAAGATAAATTATTTACTTCACATGAATAATTATCTATATACTTTACTCTAAAGTTATCTGCTATCTGAAATAATTCCCGCGTATTTGATTGTCTTTGAATTCCAATTACGAAATAATCAAAATTATGTCCTGATTGATTCTGATCATAATTTATCTGACTGAATGCCGTCCCAGAATTAGCCATGTTCTCAAAGCTCCGTAGATCAAAATGAGCATCAAAATTTATTATTCCAATTCTCTTATTCGAATTACCCAAATAATCATTTATCCCGTTAAATGTGCCATAAGCTGCATCGTGACTTCCGCCCATAACAATTGGGAATGTGTTCTTATTAAGTAAAATTGATACTTTTTTTTGCAGTTGCTCCTGTGCATATTCTAATTCATTTAACTTACATTCTATATTTCCAATATCAAAAATTCGTTTATTACTAAAATGAATAGGGAGGTTTGCAAGTTTTCTTCTGATCGAATCGGGCCCCAATTTTGCACCGGTCCTGCCATTATTTCGTTTTACACCCTCATCACAAGCATAGCCCAACAACGCAAAATTGTTTTGTATTTTATTCTCAGCTTCAATTTTTGTACAAGATTCGGGAAATTCAATTACTTGGGGCCAATACTGATTAGGCAACTGCCCGTCAGACCTTTTTCCTCTCCACAGTTTTTTTAGTTGAGTAATTGGAGAAATTCTAATATTTGATTCTTGAAACATTCTTAAAAGCTTCCAATTATTTAGCTAAATTATAATATTGTAAAAGCTATATTCTTTTTACTTAAAACTATCCTATTTCTTTAGTTGCAGATTATCAAGAATTCTATCTTCAACAAGGTTTGGTAAAGTTACTTTTAGATTAGGAGATCTCTTCATTTCTCTTTTAATGGCAGTTAGTGCTTCATTATTTCTTGCCCAACTTCTTCTCGCAATTCCATTATTAACGTCGAAGAATAACATATTTTTTAATCGTTGTTCTGCCTCTTCTGAACCATCTAGAACCATACCGAATCCACCATTTATAACTTCACCCCATCCAACACCACCACCATTATGAATTGAAACCCAGGATGCTCCTCTAAAACTATCACCAATTACATTGTGTATTGCCATATCAGCTGTAAACTTACTTCCGTCTTTTATGTTGCTTGTTTCTCTGTAAGGGGAATCAGTTCCACTTACATCATGATGATCCCTTCCTAAAACAATTGGTGCTGATATTTCACCGGATGCTACTGCTTGATTAAAGGCATTTGCAATTTTCATTCTACCTTCTGCATCCGCATATAAAATTCTTGCTTGAGACCCAACTACCATTTTATTAGCTTTTGCATCTTTAATCCAAGTTATATTATCTTGCATCTGGAGCTGGATATCTTCAGGTGCTGTTCTTTGTATCTCTGTAAGAACATTCATTGCTATTTTATCAGTTTTATCCAAATCTTCTGGATTGCCTGAAGTGCAAACCCATCTGAATGGACCAAAACCGTAATCGAAGCACATAGGACCAAGAATATCCTGAACATATGAAGAATATTTAAAATCTGTTCCATCTTCATTCATTATATCGGCTCCTGCTCTTGATGCCTCTAGTAAAAAGGCATTACCATAATCAAAAAAGTATGTGCCTCTATCTGTATGATTATTTATCGCTTTTGCATGACGTCTTAATGATTCTTGCACTTTTGTTTTAAATAATTCAGGATCTTCTCTAATTAATATATTTGATTCTTCGTAAGAGACATCAACAGGATAATATCCCCCTGACCAAGGATTATGCAAGGATGTTTGATCGGAACCAACATGTACAAAAACATCTTCATCAAAGAATTTTTCCCATACATCAACAACGTTTCCTTGGTATGCAATTGAAACGACCTCATTATTTTCTTGTGCTATTTTTACACGCTTAACTAATTCGGTCATATCATCAATTAGAACATCAACCCAACCTTGGTTATAACGTTTTTGAGCAGCACTTTCATTTACTTCAGCGCAAACAGTTATACATCCTGCAATATTACCAGCCTTTGGTTGTGCACCGCTCATTCCACCAAGTCCGGCGGTTAAAAAAATTTTACCACTAGCATTTTCATCTTTTGGTAATATTTTTCTAAAAGCATTCATAACAGTTATAGTTGTTCCATGCACAATTCCCTGTGGTCCAATATACATATATGAACCAGCTGTCATTTGTCCGTATTGGGTAACACCCAGAGCATTATAACGCTCCCAATCATCCGGTGTGGAATAATTTGGAATCATCAATCCGTTTGTTACAATTACTCTAGGAGCATTCTTTGTTGATGGAAATAATCCCATAGGATGACCTGAGTAAATATGCAATGTCTGCTCATCAGTCATTGTTACTAAGTATTGCATAGTTAGTAAATACTGTGCCCAATTTTGAAAAACTGCTCCATTCCCTCCATAGGTAATTAATTCTTCGGGATGTTGGGCAACTGCAGGGTCAAGATTATTTTGTATCATAAGCATTATTGCTGCAGCATGTCTTGTTTTAGCCGGATACTCGCTTATGGGACGTGCATACATCTCATATGCTGGTTTGAAGCGATACATATAAATTCGCCCATACTTTTCTAATTCATCCGAAAATTCTCTTGCAAGTTCTTCGTGCCATTCTTTAGGAAAATATCTGAGTGCATTTCTTATGGCTAACTTTTTTTCTTCCAACGTAAGAATATCTTTTCTTCTTGGAGCATGATTTACATTAGCTGAATAAATATGTTTTGAGGGTAATTCTGATGGAATTCCTTTTACAATTTGTTCTTCAAACGAATTATTATGCTTATTCTTTTCCATAATTTTATCTTCTATTGTTTTTAATAAATGATCTAATTACAATTATTAGTACCAAGTTAATAATGTTTTCATGCAACGGTATGAAGATTATGCTTTTATCTTTAAAAATTAACAATTATTTTTGATACTTAACAAGACTATTAATATCAATAAATGATAACTATGAGTAATCAACTAGAAATAAGACATTTAAAATATTTTTTAGCTGTTGCCGAAGTTTTACACTTCAGAAAAGCTGCAGATCAGTTATTTATATCTCAGCCAGGATTAAGCAGACAAATAAAACAGATGGAAGCTGAGATTGGAGTAAAACTGTTTGAAAGGAATAATAAGAAAGTTTCATTAACAAATGCCGGATTATATCTGAAAAAGGAAATTGTCCTCACATTAAAGAATTTGGATTATGTAATTGAACATGCCAAATTATTACATGAAGGCTCAGAGGGTAAAATCAGATTTGGTTATGTAGGTTCAGCAGCTCAAAATGTAATTCCTGATATCTTAATTAGATTTAAAGAGAAATATTCAAACATTCATTTTAGCCTTACTGAAATGGATAATCCTAAACAGATTGAGTATTTACTCTCTCACGATATTGATTTAGGATTTGTAAGGCTTAATAAAGTACCCTATGGATTAAATATTCATCCAATTTTTGAAGATACATTTTCACTTGTTTTGCCCGAAAATCATGCGATAAACGGGAAAAATTTTAGTAATCTTGCTCAATTAAAAAATGAATCCTTTATACTTTTTGAACAGTCTTATAGTCCCACATATTATGAGCAGGTGATTAAGTTATTTGAAAATGCTGGATTTATTCCTAAAATTTCGCACTATACAGTTCATGCCAGCACAATATATAAACTCGTTGAGAATAACTTGGGAATATCAATTGTTCCTACTGCTTTAATATCTGGATATGATATGGATGTAAAGTTTATTGAACTAAAGAAAATTCCCGATAGAACAGTGTTATCTGTTGTATGGAGTAAAAACAATCGGAATCCACTCTTAAAAAATATTTTAGATTTAATTTTATAAAACATTAAAGCTATTCTTAACTGCTATAATTCAAGAAATGCATATTATCATTTGACAAATTATTTTTCAGATTATTGAAATTAATACTTAGATTGATAGTGCGAGTAATATTTGTGCAGAATAATAAGTTGTCAATATAATTATTTGTGCAAACCGAAGATTTCTTACAAATTTGTTATAAGCTAAAACAGAGTCAGAAATAGTAAATAATAGTATTCCTAGAGCTGCAAGTAAATAAAATTCGTTTGTAATAATAGTAGCTCTAGAAATTGCCTGCCAGAGTAAGACAATAATAATGAAAACATATATAAGAACATATTTTTTTTTGCTACCCAAATGTGATTGGATTTTCCAAAGAAAAAGTGTTTGAAAAATTATTATAGGAGTGAAAACATAAATATTAAATTGAAATCCAATATCATTAACTATTGCAATTAAATAAACTAAATGTGCTGCAGCAAATGCACTCAATCCTTGAATAAATAAATCAGATTTCTTTAACATCAAAAAAACATCTCCAGCTAGCGAAAAAAATAAGCCAGTAATAATTAAGACTTTATAACTAGGTGAAATATGAGAATCTTGGTTTGTCGCTATTACAATAATTAATAGTATTGTTAATGGTTTAAAAAAATATGTTTGAATAATAGACTTTTTATAATCAAAATATATATGAAGTATTCCTGAGATAATAGAAAGTAGAATTAGAACTGAAGTTGTTGGTAGTATATTGGTAAGCATATATTAACTTCTATAATATGATAATTGAATTAGAAAATCTAAATAACCCAATGAATAAAAAGCGAAGTGATAATGATTAATGTTAAATAATATTTATCACTTCGCCAATAATAATCGTTAAAATATAATCTTATGCTTTACTATCTATCTTATTTGTAACATATCTAAAGATGAATAATGCAATTGCAGCGACTGCTGCAATCACCACAAAATAATACCAAAGAACATGTGCATCTGCATAGTATGCAGCTTTCTGTACTGCCGTTATTCCTTGTGGTAATGTCTTTGGATCCGGGCAGTAAGCATCCAATAAAAAACCTGACATAATAAAACCAATTAGTGCAGAGAAAAATGAATGTAGATGGCTAAAACCCATGTATACGCCTTCTTCTCCATCTGGAGCTTGGTTAGCAAAATACTCCAAAAATCTTGGCGAAATAAAACATTCAGCCAATCCTTGTATCCCAATTCCAATTATCATCATTACTGTAAGCGGGTGCATAGTAAACAATCCGAACATATCAATAGAACTACCTGTTATAGCTTCTAATGATTGACTCATTGCCATTGCCAGAGCAGAAAATGGCATTATGATCATGCCTATAAACATAACAGTTACAGCTTTGTATTTTTTTGTTAATTGAGTTATTACAACAACTAATAGTACAACTACTAATGGATTAACATTTGCTAGCCATTCTGGCTTTGCATCTTCACCTAATAAACGAATAACATATTTTGGCATTGTGGCATAAAGTTGATGTTGAATAACCCAGAAACCTGCTACTATAAGAGTAAGGATTATAAGTCGAGGGGTAGTAAAAATCTTAACAAGAGCGTTAATAACATCTTTTAATGACTTTCCGTTTTCTGTTCTATTAGTATCAATCTTAAATACGAATATTGCGAATAGTAAAGCAATAAAAGCCATACCAGCAGAAAAGAAATTTACATATTCAAGTCCAATACCTTGTCTAATACTTGGTACCACAGTTTTTCCGCCAAAAGCCCCTATGTTAACTATCCAGTAAAACAAAGAGAAACCACGAGCTTTGTTTACTTCTGTCGTTGTTTTTGCAACAGTACCTGTAATTAAAGGTTTAATGAAAGAGCCACCTAATAAAACAATAGAAAGAAAAAATATGACTAAAACTTTTGAATGAAAAACACCTAAGAAAAAATATCCAATTGTTAAAAGGGAAAAAGCTAAAATTAAACCATTCTTAAATCCAATTTTATCCCCAATGGCACCAACAAATGGAGGGAAAAAATATAGTAACGCAAAAAATATACCGGCTACAACTCCAGTAGCCTTATCATCAAATCCAACAATATCTGTTAAATACAAGGTTAGAACAATGAAGAAACCATAATACGCGGCTCGTTCACAAAGTTCCATAAAATTAGCTAACCAAAATTCTCTGGGAAATTTCCACGACTCTTTAGCTTGTTCTGAATGCATTGATAATCCTTCTTTAATTACTGGGAATGAATATTTATTGATTATGTTGAATATTTACAAGAAAATATTTGCTTTATCCAAAGATAATTAGTGTTTATGAATTTTTATACTTGACAAAAAAAAATATAACTGATATTATTACGATTAACAAAATGAATTACTCGAAAACAAATATAATAAAACAAAATCAAGCAATTGCACTAGATGTAAATAGTGTAAACATTTTATTTAACCTACCAATTAACATTATTATTCTTCTTGGGATTAACCTTATTCTCAGTCTCGTTATTATTATTAACGACTAAGATAACAGGTCACTCTCAAAATCAAAATTAACCACACAAATTAAAATAGATTTAGAACTGACCTGAACCAAGGATGGTGTAGGATTGGTATTCTAAATTGAGGGATTTGTGAGGTCAGATACAATTAAAAAAGGTTACGACAAAGCTCCACATAGAAGTTTATTAAAAGCTACAGGAATTATTAAAGATGATTCTGACTTTGATAAACCTTTTATAGGTGTTTGCAATTCATATATAGATCTAATTCCAGGACATGTTCACCTTCAAGAGTTTGGTAAAGTTATTAAAGAAGCTATAAGAGATGCTGGGGGAGTCCCATTTGAATTCAATACCATCGGAGTAGATGATGGTATTGCAATGGGACATATAGGAATGAGATATTCTCTTGCTAGTCGTGAACTTATTGCAGATTCAGTTGAAACAGTTGTGGAAGCTCACAGACTGGATGGCTTGATATGTATTCCAAACTGTGATAAGATTGTTCCTGGTATGTTAATGGGAGCGATTAGAGTTGACGTACCAACCATATTTATCTCTGGTGGCCCTATGAGCGCTGGTAAGCTTTCTGATGGAACTAAGGTAGATTTAGTTTCCGTATTTGAAGGTGTTGGAAAACATCAATCCGGAGAAATTGATGATATACAGTTGAAAGAGTTGGAAGACGTAAGCTGTCCAACTTGTGGATCTTGTTCAGGAATGTTTACAGCTAACTCTATGAATTGCTTAATGGAAGCTCTAGGTCTGGCATTACCTGGTAATGGTACAATTTTAGCGGTAGATCCAGCACGGTTACAACTAGCGAAAAGTGCTGCACATCAGCTAATGCAATTAGTGAAAGATGATATTAAACCTTCGGATATTGTCACAAAGTCAGCAATTAAAAACGCTATAACATTAGACGTAGCAATGGGCGGAAGTACAAATACCATACTTCATACTCTTGCAATTACTAATGAAGCTGGAATTGATATAGATTTGGAAGACATCAATAAAATTTCCAATAATACTCCTAATATTTGTAAGGTAAGTCCTGCCCGACCAGATATTCATATTGAAGATGTACATCTAGCTGGAGGCATATCAGCAATTCTTAACGAACTTACAAAGAAAAAAAGTGCTCTTGATGTGAATGCATTGACGGTAACAGGTAAAACACTAGGGGAAAATGTTAAAAAAGCGGATATTAAAAATAATGATGTAATTAGAAAGATAGATAATCCTTATTCACCAACAGGTGGTCTAGCTGTTCTTTTTGGCAATCTGGCAAAAAACGGAGCAATTGTAAAATCGGCCGCTGTTGATGAAGAAATGCTTGTACACAGAGGTCCTGCAGTTATTTTTGAAAGTCAAGATGAAGCGCTAGATGGGATTAAAAATAACGAAGTAAAAGCCGGAGATGTTGTTGTCATTAGATATGAAGGTCCAAAGGGTGGACCTGGAATGCCTGAAATGTTGGCACCAACAAGTGCAATTATGGGAATGGGACTTGGCAGCAAGGTAGCATTAATCACAGATGGTAGATTTTCTGGTGGAACAAGAGGCGCTTGCATTGGGCATGTTTCTCCAGAAGCTGCTGAAAGAGGAACAATAGCTATCATTGAGGACGGAGATACCATATCAATAGATATTCCAAATAATAAATTAGAAGTTGAATTAGCCGAAGAAGAAATAGAAAAACGGTTTCAAAACTTAGCAGAGTTTGAACCAAAAATAAAAAAAGGGTATTTGGCTAGATATGCTAAGTTAGTCACTTCTGCAAATACTGGTGCAATCTTAAAAATTTAATATTTTATTAATGAGAGTATTCAAATGACAAATGCAAAAAAGCTTTCGGGAGCAGAAATATTTTTCGAATCATTAAAGAAAGAGAAAGTAGAATATATATTTGGTTATCCAGGTGGAGCCAATATAAAAATTTATGATAAATTAAATGAAATCACTTTCCTTGAACATATTTTAACACGCCACGAGCAAGGTGCAACACATGCAGCTGAAGGATACGCCAGAGTAACCGGTAAAGTTGGAGTTGTACTAGTAACATCTGGACCAGGAGCAACAAATACCGTAACCGGAATTGCAGATGCGTATATGGATTCCATCCCTATAGTTGTCTTCACGGGCCAAGTTCCTTCAAATATGATTGGTAATGATGCATTTCAAGAAGCTGATATTGTTGGAATTACACGCCCAATTACAAAGCATAATTTTCTAGTTAGGGATGTTAAAGATTTGGCTTCAACTATCAAGAAAGCATTTTATATTGCTGCTACGGGAAGACCTGGCCCTGTTCTTGTGGATTTACCGAAGGATGTTATTGCAGCTGAATGTGAATTTAATTATCCTGAAAAAGTTGAGATACGTGGGTATAAACCAACATTTAAAGGGCATAAAAATCAAATTAAAAAAGCAGCTAAAATAATTAGAAAAGCGAAACGTCCTTTACTTTATGTCGGCGGTGGAGTTATAATGGCTGAAGCGTCAAAAGAATTGACTAAATTTGCTCTTAAAAATCATATTCCTGTAACCAATACGCTGCTTGGTTTGGGCTCTTTCCCGGGTACTGATCCACAATTTCTTGGAATGCTTGGAATGCACGGTACATATTATGCAAATCAAGCTGTTAATAATTGTGACGTACTTATTGCTGTAGGTGCAAGATTTGATGATAGAGTTACCGGTAAAACAGATACATTTGCATCAAAAGCATATAAAATTCATATTGATATTGATCCAACCGCAATTGACAAAAATGTACTTGTAGATTTACCTATAGTTGGTGATGCAAAACAAATAATGGCGGATTTGTCGGAAGAGCTATTTGATAAACCACGCGAAGAAAAATGGTGGGATCAGATTAAAGAATGGCAAGAAGCATGTCCTTTGGAATATAAAAGACCAGATGATTTATTGAGAACACAATTTGTGTTGGAAAAAATTTCTGAAAAAACTAATGGCGAAGCAATTATTGTCTCTGATGTAGGCCAACACCAAATGTGGATTGCCCAATATTATAAGTTTAATAATCCACGTTCGCATGTTAGTAGTGGTGGATTAGGTACGATGGGATTCTCAGTCCCAGCTGCTGTTGGTGCTGCTTTTGGAGTTAAAGATAGACCGGTTGTTTCTATCAATGGTGATGGTGGTTTTCAAATGAATATGCAGGAACTTATTACAGCGGCATATCATAAACTACCAATTAAATTTTTCATTATGAATAACAGTTTCCTTGGTATGGTTAGACAGTGGCAAGAACTTTTCCATGAAGAGAAATATAGTTTTACAGACCTATCGGAGAGTAATCCAGATTTTGTAAAAGTTGGAGCGGCATTAGGAGTTGAATCTTTTTCTACTAATAAACCGGAAGAGGTTGATGCTGTGCTTGATAAAGTTTTTGCGATTAATGATAGACCTGTGCTGGTCGAATTCAAAGTAGCTAAAGAAGATCTGGTTTTCCCAATGGTACCTTCGGGGGCTTCAATTTCAGATATGATCCATAAAAGAATTAATCCAAAGGGGAAAAAATCATGAGACAGACTATTTCGGTTTTAGTGGAAAATACTCCCGGAGCATTTGACAGAGTATCAACAATGTTTAGTCAAAAAGGATTCAATATTCATAGCATTTCTATTGGCGAAACTGAGTTTAAAAAAATATCAAGAATGACAATTGTCACTTCCGGAGATAAACAATTAATTGATCAAATAGTGAAACAATTGAATAGATTAATAGATACAATTAAAGTTACCGAACTTACCGGACAAGCTAGAACGGAACGTGAACTTGCTTTAATTACAGTAAGTTTTGCAAAGGGTGGAATAGAGGAAATAAAAAATATTGCAGATATTTTTCGCGGGAAAATTGTTGACATAAATAATAAAAGTATGATGATTGAAGTTACAGGACCGCCGCAAAAAATTGACGCTGTAATAAATGTACTTATGCCTTTTGGTATAAAAGAAATGGCACGTTCTGGCACTGTTGCTCTTAAAAGAGGTGAACAAATAAGACCAAAAAATGAATATTTAAATAATAATTAAGGAGTAGATAGTGAAAGTTTATTATGATCAAGACGCTTCTCTTGAGTTGTTGAAGCAAAAAAAGATTGCTGTACTCGGTTATGGTAGTCAAGGACACGCGCATGCACTCAATCTAAAAGATAGCGGTTTAGATGTTTGTGTCGGATTGAGAACTGGAAGTAAATCTTGGAAAAGTGCTGAAGAATCTGGCCTAAAAGTAGCAACAGTAAGTGAAGCTGCAAAAACTTCTAATGTAATTATGATATTGCTTCCAGACCAAACTCAAAAAGAAGTGTATGATAATGAAGTAGCACCATACTTAGAAGAAGGCGATACTTTGGCATTTGGCCACGGATTTAATATTCATTACAAATCTATTGTTCCGACAGCAAATGTAAATGTTATGATGATTGCACCAAAAGGCCCTGGACATTTAGTTCGAAGAACTTACTCTCAAGGCAACGGTGTTCCATGTTTAGTAGCTGTTCATCAAGATCCATCTGGGAATACTTTAGAATTAGCATTAGCCTGGGCAAAAGGAATTGGTGGCACTAAAGCAGGTGTTATTGAAACAAATTTTAAAAACGAAACTGAAACTGATCTTTTTGGTGAACAATCTGTGTTATGTGGTGGTTCCGCTGAATTAATTAAGGCTGGGTTTGAAGTTTTGACTGAAGCTGGTTACCCTCCTGAATTAGCATATTTTGAATGTATGCATGAGATGAAACTAATAGTTGACCTTTACTATGAAGGTGGGTTATCCAGAATGAATTATTCTGTTAGTGATACAGCTGAATATGGTGGAATGACTAGAGGAAGTAGGTTAATAACAGAGGCAACGAAAGAAGAGATGAGAAAAGTTTTATCTGAAGTGCAGGATGGAAGCTTTGCAAAAGAGTTTATTGATGATAATAATAATGGACAAGCAAAACTTAAGGAACTTAGAAAGTTAAATGTAGAACATCCGATTGAGAAAGTTGGCAGTGAGCTAAGGGAAATGATGTCTTGGGCAATTAAAGCAGATCAAAATAAAGAGGACTAGAAATGGATTATAAAATTGCACTATTACCAGGAGATGGAATTGGTCCTGAAGTAACTGAAGCCGCTGTTAAGATTATTGATTTGGTTGCAAACAAATTTAATGTTCAAGTTTCATATAAAAATTTTGATATTGGCGGTGTGTGTTATGAAAAACATAATACCCCGCTGATTGAAGAAACATTAGAAGGATGTTACAACGCGGATGCCGTTTTTCTTGGTGCTGTTGGCGGACCCAAATGGGAAAATTTGCCTCATCATAATAAGCCGGAAGCAGCTCTGTTGAAGCTAAGAGAAAAATTGGAGCTATTTGCTAATATTAGACCTGCAAGTGTTTATCCCTCAATGTTGGACAATTCTACCCTGAAAAGGGAAGTGCTTGAAGGAACGGAATTTATTGTGTTGCGAGAACTAACTGGTGGTATTTACTTTGGAAAACCTCGTGGTATTGATGAAGAAAAAGGCTGGAACACAATGGTGTATTCAACTGAAGAAGTTGAACGAATTGCTGTGAAAGCATTCGAGATGGCAATGAAAAGAGATAAGGTAGTTACCTCTGTAGATAAAGCGAATGTTTTGGAAGTTTCTCAATTTTGGAGAAACGTTGTTGAACGAGTGCACAAAGATTTCCCAAGTATTAAATTGAATCATATGTATGTTGATAATGCGGCAATGCAAATTGTACGTGACCCAAAACAGTTTGATGTAATATTAACATCTAACATTTTCGGGGATATCATAAGTGACATTTCCGGTATGATTACTGGTAGTTTAGGAATGCTTCCTTCTGCAAGTATAGGAAATAAATATAGCCTTTATGAACCTGTTCATGGTAGTGCTCCGGATATTGCCGGACAGAATAAAGCAAATCCCATTGCAGCAATTTCTTCAGCAGCAATGATGTTTAATCATTCATTTGATATGGCTAAAGCCGCTGAAATTATAGAAAAAGGAATAACTAAAACACTCGATGCAGGATACAGAACTGTTGATATTGCTGGTGATGAGAGTAAAATTGTAACTACAACTGAATTAACCAGTATGATATCAGAAAATATAGTAAAAATATTTACGGAAGAAGCTATCGGAGTTTTCTTACTATAATACTATTAAACAATGAGGGAATAATTTTGAAAGAAAAAATATCAATATTTGATACAACATTACGAGATGGAGAACAATCACCTGGTGCATCATTAAATCTTTATGAAAAACTGGAAATTGCTCATCAACTCGCAAAATTAAATGTTGATGTAATAGAAGCTGGTTTTCCTGTATCATCACCTGCTCAATTTGATGCTGTTCATGCAATAGCCTCAGAGGTTGATAAAATAATTACCGGTCTATGTAGGGCAAATGAAAAAGATATTGATGCTGCTTTTAAGGCTCTTCAACCGGCTAAGAGAAAACGTATTCATACATTCACCAGTACTTCAGATTATCATATACTCGGAAAATTTGGACATGAAAAATACGGCAGATCGCTTGAAGAGAAACGAAAAACTATTCTGAAAATGACATCCGATTCCGTTAGATATGCAAAATCACTATGCAAAGATGTTGAATATTCTGCTGAAGATGCCGGTAGAACAGACTTAATTTATTTAGCCGAAATAATTGAAGCTGCAATTGAAGCCGGAGCCAATGTTGTTAATATTCCAGATACTACTGGATACACGTTCCCAACAGAATTTGGCAACAAGATTAAATATTTGAAAGAACATGTGAGCAATATTGATCAGGCTGTAATTAGTGTTCATTGTCATAATGATTTGGGATTAGCTGTTGCTAATTCTATTGCGTCTATGGAAAATGGGGCACGACAAATTGAATGTACAATCAATGGAATTGGTGAGCGTGCCGGGAACGCATCTTTAGAGGAAATTGTAATGGCACTTAAAGTCCGTGGTGATCTGTTAAATTTTGATACTGATATTAACACAAGAGAAATTTATAATTCCAGTAAGTTAGTTTCAGGCTTTACCGGAATACTTGTTCAGAGAAACAAAGCAATTGTTGGAGAAAATGCTTTTGCTCACGAATCCGGTATTCATCAAGACGGAATGTTAAAGAATAGGGATACTTATGAGATTATGACACCTGAGTTAGTTGGTTACCCAAACACTAAAATTGTTTTGGGGAGACACTCAGGACGGCATGGATTGAAAGCCAGATTAAATCAACTTGGTTATGAATTAACTGATGAAAAATTGATTGAACTATATGAAAAGTTTACAAAACTTGCTGATAAGAAAAAAGAAGTATTCGATGACGATCTTAGAATATTGATGGGGGATAATGTTGATACCAAAAATGAATATTACAGTTTGGATCATCTGCAAATTACTTCCGGTTCAAAGTCAATTCCAAGTGCGGTAGTCAGAATTAAAGTTGGCAATGATGTAATTCAGGAATCATCTATTGGTGATGGGCCAATAGATGCTGCGTTTAATGCAATTGAAAGGGCATTAGGCATACATGCAGAGGTTGAATCTTATAATGTAAGATCAGTTACCTCCGGTCGACAGGCTTTAGGTGAAGTGTTAGTAAGAGTTAGAAATAATTCAAAATCATTTACTGGTAGAGGAGTTTCTACCGATATAATTGAAGCTAGTGCTCTAGCTTATTTAAGTGCTCTAAACAAGAAGAAAACATATATAGAACAAGGTGAACGTAAAATTCAAGAAAATGATTTAGTAAATGTGTAGAAAGGAATAAATTTTATGGGAATGACTATAACAGAAAAAATTCTTGCCAAATCATCTGGGAATAAAGTTGTGACTCCGGGTGAAAGTGTTTGGCTCAATGTTGATACTTTAATGACTCATGATGTTTGCGGTCCTCCAACGATCGGCATTTGGAAGGAACAATTTGGCGAGAATGCAAAAATTTGGGATAAAGATAAACTTGTGATTTTTCCAGATCATTATATTTTTACAGCCAATAAACATGCAAATAGAAATATCGATATTCTGAGACAATTTGCAAGTGAATATAAAGTGGATAATTATTATGATGTTGGAACTGACAGATATAAAGGGGTTTGTCATGTAGCATTAGCCGAGGAAGGTTTTAATGTCCCCGGAAATGTACTAATTGGTACTGATTCTCATACATGCACTTCAGGGGCGTTCGGTATGTTTTCCACAGGTGTTGGCAATACAGATGCAGCTTTTATTCTGGGAACAGGCAAAATATGGGAAAAAATTCCTGAAACAATAAAATTTACTTTTAATGGATTACTGCCTGAATATCTCACTGCTAAGGACTTAATTTTAGCCATTTTGGGTGATATTACGACAGACGGTGGTACCTATAGAGCTATGGAATTTGATGGTGAAGGTGTGTTCTCGCTGGGAATGAATGAGAGGATGACGCTCACCAATATGGCTATTGAAGCCGGTGCGATGAATGGAATTATTGCCGCCGATAGTGTTACCGAAGATTATGTGAAATCTAAAGGAGTTTATGATTACGAAATATTTAATAGTGATAATGATGCAAAATATCATAGCAAATACTCATATAATGTGGGAGAACTAGAACCTCTAGTTGCAAAACCTCATAGTCCGGATAATAAAGACACTGTTAGGAATGTAGAAGGTACAAGTTTAACAAAGGCCTATATAGGTTCTTGTACTGGCGGTAAATTATCTGATTTCAAATTTGCTTCAAAAATATTATTTGGTAATAAAGTTAAAGTCCCAACATTTGTAGTTCCAGCTTCTACACAAATTGCAAAAGAACTGGAAGTTGAAACATACAATGGAGTTTCGTTGAAGCAAATATTTGATGATGCCGGTTGTGTAATTGCACAATCATCATGTGCCGCATGTTTAGGAGGGCCAGATGATACGGTTGGCAGAAGTGTTGATCATGACGTAGTAATTTCAACTACTAACAGAAATTTTCCCGGTAGAATGGGAAGTAAAAAATCTGAAGTGTATTTAGCATCACCTCTTTCAGTAGCAGCTTCAGCAATAACTGGAGTAATAACAGATCCTAGAAACTTTTTATAAATTTTGTTGGGTGGAGAATAATGGATAAAAAAATTAATGGTAAAGCTTTTGTTCTAGGAGATAATATTGATACAGATCAAATTATTCCAGCAGAGCATCTAGTTTATAGTCTAAACGATGAAGAAGAATCAAAAAAATATGGTCAATTTGCAATGTCTGGTGTACCCATTGCCAAGGCAGGGTTGCCAGAAGGTGGAAAAGCATTTATAAGTGGTAATAATTATTTGTCAGAATATAGTATAATTGTCGGCGGTGCTAATTTTGGATGCGGGTCCTCAAGGGAGCATGCTCCATTTGCATTAGAAAAAGCTGGTGTAAAAGTAATAATTGCAGAATCTTACGCGCGAATATTCTATAGGAATTCCGTTGACGGAGGCTTTTTAGTTCCACTTGAATCATCTGAAAATCCTAATAAAAAAATAGCAACCGGTGATGAATTAGAGATAGATCTTGATTCTTATATTCTCAAGAATAAAACTAGTGGAAGGGAATATAAACTCCAACAATTAGGAAGTGTTTTACCTATTGTTGAAGCAGGTGGAATATTTGAATATGCTAGACAAAATAATATGATTTAACCAAAAAAGTGAATTATGAAATGAAAATCGAACTATTTGATACAACTCTAAGAGATGGAACTCAAGGTGAGGGAATTAATTTATCTATACAAGATAAGCTGTTAATTACTCAGAAATTAGATAATTATGGAATTGATATTATTGAAGGTGGTTGGCCGGGAAGCAATCCAAAAGATGAAGAATATTTTAAATCTGTTAAGAAATTAAAACTTTCTCATTCTAAGATTTGTGCATTTGGATCTACGGCAAGATATCCCGATAAGATTAAAGAAGACAATAATTTACAAGCATTACTTAAAGCAGAAACTGAAATCCTTTCTGTCTTTGGAAAAACTTGGAAGTTTCATTCATCTAAAAGTTTAGGGCTATCTGATTCGGAAAACGAGGAGCTCATATTCAATTCCGTGAAGTTCTTGAGCGAAGCTGGGCGTAGAGTTATTTTTGATGCTGAACATTTTTTTGATGGTTACAAAGACGATCCAGAGTTTGCAGTTAAAATGCTTCTAGCTGCTGAAAATGCGGGAGCATCTACATTAGTTTTATGCGACACAAATGGGGGAACATTACCAACTGAAATCTTAAATATTATTCAAGCTGTTAAATCAAAAGTCAATTTACCAATAGGAATTCATGCTCATAATGATAGCGGCGTTGGAGTAGCAAATTCAATTATGGCTGTTGAAGCTGGAGCAAGACATGTACAGGGTACAATTAATGGAGTTGGTGAGAGAAGTGGAAATGCAAATCTATGCGGCATTATTCCAATTCTGAAATTGAAAATGAGTTGTAGTTTTAACGATCAGCTTGACATAACCAAAACAACCTACACTTCACATTTTATTTCAGAAATTATGAATCTTGAACCGGATAACAGAGCACCATTTGTTGGTATTTCATCTTTTGCCCATAAAGGTGGTATTCATGTTAGTTCAGTTTTAAAGGATAGTAGAATGTATGAACATATTGATCCAAGTTTGGTCGGTAATCTCCAAAGAGTTGTTGTATCGGATTTATCGGGACAAAGTAATATTAGATACAAAGCAAAGGAATTTGGAATTGAATTACCTTCTGGCAGAGAATTTAGTAAAAACTTTGTAAATTATTTGAAAACGATGGAGTACGATGGTTACCAGTTTGATGGTGCTGAAGGGACTTTTGAATTATTATTGAGAAGTGAATTGAAAGAGTATGAACCATTTTTTAATGTGAAGTATGCGAAGATAAATGTTTTGCAAGATGAAAATAATATTCACTACTCTGAAGCGGTCTTGAAAATTGAGGTAAATGGTGAAATCGAACATACCGCAGCGGATGGGATTGGACCTGTAAATGCGTTAGATACATCTTTGAGAAAAGCCCTAACTAGATTTTTTCCAGTGATTGACCAAATTAAGTTGGTTGATTATAAAGTAAGAGTTCTAGGTGATAAAAACGGAACAAAAGCAAAGGTCAGAGTTTTAATAGAATCTACTGATGGCGAAAGTAATTGGTCAACGGTCGGAGTTTCTGAGAACATTATTGAAGCAAGCTTGATGGCATTAACAGATGCAATGAATTACAAATTGTTTAAAGCAATGCTAGTTAAAAAGGATGCCAATTTGGGAACAACAATTTTAAATTAGCCCAATTTCCATATGTTCAGTATTATTTCCTGCACTTATAAAAATGGAATATATTGATTACTTAAAAAGCTCTCAGCTCAAATTTTTAAGAATAATTTATTTTGGTTAGTTTTTGAATAAATCAATCTCAAATTATTTTATCTATTAAACTAATTCTTATTTATTCAGTGTTTCAGCTCACAATACAATTAATAAAAAAGGTTATTTTTCTTTGTGCCTTTTAGAATAAATTACTGAGAATAGAATGAATAATTTGAACAATAAAATGAACTTGAAATATCAATACGTCGGATTTCTTCCTTGTTCAGTTAGAATAAAGCAAAATGGTTTTTGGGGTATAAATGATTTTGAGGGAAATGAAATTTTACCTTCAAATTATATTGAAGTTTTCACATTATCTTCTGGTTATGGGATAATTGCGGCCAGAGATGCCGGTTTTTGGGATCTTTATGATTATCATGGAAATAAGTTAAATTCTGAACGCTACGATTCAATCTATTCTTACTACGGCTTTTTTGGAATGACCAAAGTAAAAGTTGGTGAAAAGTGGGGATTAATAAATAAATATGGAAGGGTAATAATTCCAATTAAATACAAAAATATTGAAAAATTTGGACGAGGAATAATTCTGAAAGGATTTGGATCAGAATTAAAATTTATTGAACGAACTGAATTGATTAAATTAACTGAAATTAAAAATACTCCCATATTTAGCGAAGTGCAAAAAACAGTTCCCAAAAGGATTATTAAGCTTCCACACAAAAAATCACGAGCGATATAAAACAATTCAAAATTATATTTGTCTACATGTTTTTGAAAATATTTCTTAATATTTTCCAAAAAATCAATATATTGATGTACTCAAATTGATATTTGTTCAAAATATCATTTCTTATTTGCTATGCATAGGAGGGTTTAATGAGTTCATCGTCCGACTTTTTATACTACGTTCCAATTTTTTCTGATCTACCAGAAGAAACAATAGAACAAATTTCTCAAGTTGGAATAAAAAAAACATTTAAAAAAGATACTATCATTTTAATGGAAGAAGATGAGAGTGGTGCTTTATTTATTATTGTTACAGGAAAGGTAAAGGTAACAAGAACGAGTAATGATGGTAGGGAAGTTATCCTTAATATTTTATCTGAAGCTGATATATTTGGCGAAATGGCTCTTTTAGATGGATTAACACGTTCCGCTACTGTTACTGCTATTGAAGATTCAGAATTGTTTATTATTCAAAGAAATCAGTTCTTAGAATTTCTAAAAGAACATCCTGAAATTTCAATTGCACTGATGCAAGAACTATCAAAACGATTAAGAACTGCTGATATGCAGATCAAATCGCTTTCGCTGAAAGATGCTGAAGGTAAGGTTGCCACAGTTATTGTTCAATTAGCAAATGATCACGGACGAATTAGACAGGGAGCAGTTGAGATTGAAAAGTTACCACTTCAACAAGATTTAGCCAATATGGCTGGAACTTCAAGAGAAACTATTTCAAGAACACTACATTCATTTGCAAAAAAAGGTTTGATCGAGCTTGAAGGATCTAAATTGAGAATCTATCAATTTGAGAAATTTAAAGTTACTTACTTATAATTAGGTCTCACAATTTTGTAATAAAAAAGCCCAACATAAGTTGGGCTTTTTTATTGAACTTATTTATCAAGAATCTATTAATACATTCCGCCCATACCACCCATTGGGTCCATACCACCACCTGGCATTGCAGGAGCAGCAACTTCAGCTTCTTTTTTCTCATATACAACAGCTTCGGTAGTAATTAATAATGAAGATACAGATGCAGCATTTTCTAATGCAGTTCTAGTAACTTTAGTAGGATCAATAATTCCAGCAGCAATCATATTAACATATTCATCAGTATAAGCGTTAAATCCAAAATCATCTTTGCCTTCTTGAACTTTATTCAACACAACAGCACCTTCTAAACCAGCATTGCTAACTATTTGTTTTAAAGGCTCTTCCAAAGATTTTATAACTATTTTAATTCCAGTATTTTGGTCTGCGTTTTCCCCTTGAAGGTCAGCAAGAACTGAAGCAGCTCTTACTAATGCAACACCACCACCAGCAACTATACCTTCTTCAACAGCAGCTCTTGTTGCATGCAATGCATCTTCAACTCTAGCTTTCTTTTCTTTCATTTCTATTTCTGTAGAAGCTCCGATTTTCAATACTGCGACACCACCAGAAAGTTTTGCTAATCTTTCTTGAAGTTTTTCTTTGTCATAATCAGAAGTAGTGTTTTCGATTTGAGCTTTAATTTCGTTTACACGTTTCTTAATGTCTTCACTTGTTCCAGCACCTTCAACTACTGTTGTATTATCTTTGTCGATTACAACTTTTTTAGCTGTACCTAAAAATTCAACTGTAGCATTTTCTAATTTATAACCTCTTTCTTCAGAGATAACTGTACCGCCAGTTAAAATTGCAATATCTTCTAGCATTGCTTTTCTTCTATCACCAAATCCAGGAGCTTTTACAGCAGCAACTCTTAAAGTTCCTCTTAATTTGTTGACTACTAAAGTAGCTAACGCTTCACCTTCTAAATCTTCTGAAATGATTAATAAAGGTTTACCTGCTTGAGCAACTTTTTCGAGAATTGGTAAGAGATCTTTCATTGCAGAGATTTTTTTATCATAAATAAGAATTTGTGGATCTTCTAAAGAAGCTTCCATAGATTCGGAATCAGTTACAAAGTAAGGTGATAAGTAACCTCGATCAAACTGCATTCCCTCAACAAGATCTAAACCAGTTTCTGTACCCTTAGCTTCTTCAACTGTAATAACACCATCTTTACCAACTTTATCCATTGCATCAGAAATTAATTCACCAATTGCTTTGTCATTATTTGCAGAAATTGATCCAACCTGTGAAATTTCATCTTTACCACCAACTTCTTTTGAAATTGATTGTAAGTACTCAACAACTTTAAAAACTGCTAAATCAACGCCTCTTTTTAGATCCATAGGATTGGCACCAGCAGTCACATTTTTTAAACCTTCTCTATAAATAGCTTGAGCAAGAACAGTTGCAGTTGTTGTTCCATCACCAGCAATATCACTGGTTTTTGAAGCAACTTCTTTAACCATTTGAGCACCCATATTCTCTGTCGGCTCATCTAATTCAATTTCTTTAGCAACAGTTACACCATCTTTTGTAATTGTTGGAGAACCGAATTTTTTGTCAATAACAACGTTTCTTCCTTTTGGTCCTAAAGTTACTTTAACAGCGTTTGCTAGTTTGTCAACGCCAATTTTAAGTCCTGTTCTGGCCTCTGTACCAAATTCTACAATTTTTGCAGACATGATTACCTCTTTTTTTGATTGTTAATTAATTAAAATTTATGATAAAATTCCAAAAATATCACTTTCGCGCATTATTAAGTATTCTTCATCTTCTACTGTTATTTCTGTGCCTGAATACTTTCCGTACAAGACCTTATCACCAACTTTTACGTTTAATGAAATTGTGTTCCCATCATCTTTAATTCTACCAGGACCTGCTGCAATAATAGTTCCCTCTATAGGTTTTTCTTTTACAGTGTCTGGTAAAATGATTCCACCTTTCGATTTTTCCTCTGCTGGTCCTGCTTTAATAATTACTCTGTCCTCTAATGGCTTTATCTTAAAGTCATTCATTTGTATTTCTCCTAAAATTGTTAGCACTCGTTGTAGTTGAGTGCCAATATATTAAGAGCGATGCAATTAGTCAAGAAATTAATTGTTTTAGTGTTATTTGATGCAAAAAATCAAAAATGGATTTAAACTATTAATCTTAAAAAGAATAGCATTTCTTAAGACATATGTAACTTTTACTATTTATCACACGTCTTAATAACCAAAGTATCAGAGTAATATTTTCCTATAAGGGGCGAGATGAATAAAAGAAATATTAAAAAAATTGGTGTAATTGTAACGATTCTAGCAATTGGTGTTTTTGGAATGACCATTCTAAGTAGTTCTGAAACAGAAACTCAAAAAAGGGAAGCAAAACCACAAATTAGAACTGTTAACACAGAATTTATAGTTTTTGGGGATCTTAATCTTGAAATTGCAGGGAATGGAATTGTTGAATCAAAGAGCATTTTGGAAGTTGTATCTGAAGTTTCAGGTAAAATAGATTTTGCCAAAAATAACTTAAAAGATGGAACCTTCGTTAAAAAAGGGGAAACCATTGTAAAAGTTGATGCTCGAGAAATAGAAAATAATTTATATTCCTTGAGATCAGATTTTGTAAATGCTGTTGCTTTTTTATTACCCGATCTAAAAGTAGAGAGCCAGGATTTATACGATAAATGGTTTAATTATTTTTCAGTTGTAGATATTCATAAAAATATTCCACAATTGCCTGAAATTTCAAATTTGCAAGAAAAAATTAAACTTAGTTCACGGCAAATATTTACTAAATATTATGCTGTGAGAAATCAGGAAATACAGCTCTCCAAATTTGTCATCAAAGCCCCTTTTACAGGTTACATAAAATCTAGTGGAGTGATTGCAAATAGTTTTATATCGAGAGGTCAACACTTATACACTATTGAAGACGTTCATAATTTAGAAATAGCAATTCCACTTCTTGTAGATGAGTTCAATCAAATTGAATTTAACAGGGGGAATAAGGTTCAAATAACTTCTGATAATACAGATGTAGCATTAACAGGTAAGTTAATAAGACAAGATCCCAAACTAGACAGAAATTCGCAATCATTGAAGGTTTATGTAGGTTTCTCAAATTTTGAAATGATTCCTGAATTTCTATCTGGGAATTATGTAAATATTAGTATTAGCGGAAAAAAACTTAATAATGTTGCCCCAATTCCAAGACATTTAGTTGACAATGAAAATTACGTTTATACAATTGATAAAGGCAAATTAGCTAGGAAAAAAATTGATATAGTTGAAGTACAAAAAGATAAAATTATTATTGCTAATAACTTTGAGAAAGAACTTGAAATTGTGACAACATTAATTCAAAAACCTTTAGTGGGAATGCAAATAAAGTCGCTCAATAATGTTGTTGAAATTGATTCTACTGACTTTAATAATGATACAGTTGCTGTTGTTAAATAAAAAATTAAGAAACAAACGAGTAAATAATGGCTAAGAAATTTATACACTACTTTATTAAACACTCTGTAATTACTAATTGGATTATGATTCTGATTTGTATTGCTGGAATATTTGCACTTTTTAATCTTAATAAAAGGATTAATCCAAAAATAGAGGGAAGACAAGTTGAAATAGATCTCCCTTATCCTGGTGCATCGGCTTTAGAAGTTGAAGAAGGAATAGTTACAAAGATTGAAGAAAATCTTAGAGGAATTGAGGGGATAGAAAAAATCCTATCTACATCCAGTGATGGTTATGGTAATCTTAATGTTGAGATTTCTGATGGCCATGATATGAACAAAGCTCTACAAGAAATAAAAAATTCAGTTAACTCAATTAATTCCTACCCTACGGGTGCTGAAAAACCTGTTGTTTATCAATCTACCCATTGGAATAGAGCTATAATGCTCTCTATTTACGGACCGGAAGATTTATTTACTTTAAAGAAAATAGTTGAAGAATTTCGTGATGATCTTTTACGTACTGGAAAAATATCAAGTATAAATATGTGGGGAACTCCAGCTAGAGAATTTTCTATTGAGGTAACGCCGGATAACTTGATAAGGTATAAACTAACTATAAATGATATTTCACAGGCAATCAGAAATTCTAACTTAAACATTTCTTCCGGTTCGGTGTTAACGGATCAAGAAGAAATTTTGATACGATCTTACAATAAAAAGTATCAGGCTGTTGATTTAGAAGGTGTTCAAGTCATATCGGGTATTGATGGTCAAAAAGTTTCTCTGGCTGATATTTGTACTGTTCAAGAACAATGGCCTGAAAACCGATTTTACTCGGAGTATAACGGAAGAAAATCCATCGGTTTCAATGTAATGTATAATAATAATGAAGACGTAATCGAAATTGATAGAATAACAACAGAACTTGCTGAAAAATATGAAGAAAAATATGCCGGACTGGTAAATTTTGAAACATTTATCAAAGAAACAAAGGAGCTTGATGAAAGAATAGATTTAATGTCGCAGAATGGCCTTATAGGTTTAGCTTTGGTAATTATTCTTTTAGGAATATTTTTAAATACTAGATTATCATTCTGGGTTGCGTTGGGTATTCCAATTTCACTCTTCGGGATGTTTTTTGTTATTTGGGTATTGGGTATATCAATAAATGAAATGAGCCTATTCGGCATCATTTTAGTCATCGGAATTCTTGTTGATGATGGAATTATTATTGGTGAAAGTATTTACTTTCAAGTAGAAAAATATGGTAAAACCCAACTGGAGGCAGCAATTGATGGGACGCTTGATGTAATAAAACCAGTTACAATTTCAATTCTTACAACAATTGTTGCTTTCACACCGTATTTCTATTTCTATGGCGTTTTAGGTGACCATGTTTGGCAAGTTGCCGCAGTAGTAATAATTTCGCTTCTTTTTTCCTTAGTAGAGGCAATGGTTATTCTTCCAGCTCACTTGGCTCATTCCAAAGCCTTAAAAATTGAGATAAAGGACAAAAATATTTTTACAAGGATCAGAAAAGTATTAGACAAAATATTTAACGAAATTATTAAAAGATACTATTCAAAAATATTAAAAATCTGTCTAAACAACAGATGGGCAGTATCAACAGGAGTTTTTGCAACTATTCTAATTATTGTTGGACTTTTTCAAGGCTCACATGTTAGAGCACAATTTTTCCCGGATCTTGAACCACCTTATGCAAGAATACAGGCCGTTGTTCCAGCTGGAATTTCTGCTGAAGTTGCAAATAGAATAAGATATGACTTAGTTGATAGGGCATTGGCATTTGGAAAATCTTGGGAGGAAGAAAAAAATATTTCCAATCCAATTATTAATTTTACATCATGGATGAATGCCGGAACAATGAATATTTTCTTTGTTTTACCATCATCAGAAGATAGAGATTTCTCAATTGGTGAATTTTCAGACGCACTCAGTGAATATATTGGAGAAGTTCCTGAAGTTGAGAATATTACTGTTGGCGGTTGGAATTTTGGTGGAAATCCTATCTCGGTTAAATTTCAAAGTTCAGATTATAACCAATTACTAAAAGCAAAAGATCTACTTAAGGATGAACTCAAACAAATTGATGGTGTTAAAGATGTTAAGGATGATACTCCACTTGGGAATAATGAATTTATTGTAAACCTCAAACCAAAAGGAGAAGCCTTAGGTTTTACATTGCGCGATCTTACAACTCAACTGAGACAAGGCTTTTATGGTCAGGAAGTTATGAGGCTTCAGAGAGGCCGCAATGAAATTAAAGTATGGGTAAGATTTGATAAAATGAATAGAGTTTCAGTTAGTCAGATTGAAAACCTTAAAGTAAGAACTCCTGCTGGAGAGTATGTGCCATTTAAGGAAGTTGCACAATATAAAATTGAAAGAGGTCTTAGAAGAATAAAACATGAGGATGGAGAAAGGTCTGTACGTGTATTTGGTAATTTAGATTATACTAAAAATGATTTAGCGATTGTGTTGAAAGAGTTAGATGGAGTTATTGTCCCTAAAGTTTTAAGTCAGGTGGAAGGAGTAACAAGAAGTTACGGAGGCCAAGCTGAATATGTAACGAAAATGGTTGATTCTATTCAATATTCTATGGCTCTTGCATTAATTGTTATGTTTACCATTTTGATGTTTCTCCTAAAATCCTATCTGCAAACACTTCTGGTTATGAGTTTAATTCCTTTAGGTATTATTGGTGCTGTGATAGGACACTACATAATTGGAATTCCAATCTCTATATTATCATTTCTAGGCATTGTTGCTCTTGCTGGTATAATTATTAACGATTCTGTGGTTCTTGTTGATAGGTATAATAATTTATTAAGAAATGGGACTGATGTGTTTGAAGCATTAATGGAAGCAAGTATTTCTAGATTTAGACCTATTATTTTAACTACTATTACAACTGCTGGTGGTCTTGCACCAATTATTCTAATGAAAAGCGAGCAAGGTCAGTTTTTGGTTCCTATGGCAGTGTCTGTTGCATTTGGCCTAATATTTGGAACATTTATTACTTTGTTAATGCTTCCTTCTGCATTATATATTATTAGTGATTTAAGAAAAATGTTCAGAAGAAAAAAAGATAGACTTAAGTTGGAACCTGCTTACATAAGGGCTAAGGACTAGAATTTACAGTTTAGTATTTAAAAATAAAATGAAGATTATAATAAATATTTATATAAAAAGAGACGGGCAATCCGTCTCTTTTTATATCTTATCACAATAACTCTTTTGCTAACTCAAAAACTTGATTTGCATGAGATTCTATATCAACATCTTTTATAATATGTGTTAATTTACCTTCCTTATTTACTATAAAAGTAATTCTACTTGCGATGCCGATGTTATTTAATACGCCATAAGTTTTAGCTACTTCTTTACTTTCATCGGAAAGTAGGGGAAAGTTCAAACTATAATCTTCAACAAATTCCTGAATATCTGCTTTTGAATCTACGGAAACACCAAAAATATTAATCCCAGTTTCTTCAAATTTAGAGTAATCATCTCTTATTCCACAAGCTTGTTTTGTGCAGCCGGACGTATTTGCCTTAGGATAAAAATAAATTACGACTGGCGAAATATTCTGAAAAGAGGAAAGAGTAAAGGAATTATTTTCAGAATCTTGTAAAGTGAAATCCGGAGCTTGATCGCCAACTGTAAGATTATCAGCAGTTCCTCCGCACGATACAAGCAACAATATGAAAAATAAACTAATAATTTTATCCATCATATGCCCTTTCATTAATCTAATTCCACAGAACGATTAAAAATATAATCTACGTTCTTAACCATTTCTTTTGTATTAAATGTTTCTTTTATTTCTTCTTCAGATAGATACTGACTTACTTCATCAGATGCTAATAATTCTGTTTCCATATTTGTCGTTTTATCTCCCCAGACTTTCATGGCCGGAGTTTGAACCATCTTATATGAATCTTCTCTGCTTGCACCTTTTTCAACTAACTTAAGCAATATTTTTTGTGAAAATACTAAACCACGAGTTATGTTTAGATTTTCTATAGCATTCTCCGGATAAATTAATAAATTATCAATTAACTTAGTCATAAGTGAGAACATATAGTTTAATGTGATACAGCTATCGGGAACTATCACTCTCTCAACCGAAGAATGTGAAATATCTCTTTCATGCCAAAGAGCAACATTCTCAAGAGCGGCCATAGCATTACTTCTTAACAATCTAGCAAGCCCGGTAACCCTCTCAGATACAATTGGATTTCTTTTATGAGGCATTGCAGAAGAACCCTTTTGACCTTTTGAGAAAAATTCTTCGGCTTCTAATACTTCTGTTCGTTGTAAATGTCTAATTTCTACAGCAATTTTTTCTAATGAAGCGCCAATAATTGCAAGAGTACTAAGGAATTCTGCATGACGGTCTCTCTGAATAACTTGAGTAGAAACTGAGGCCGGTTTAAGTCCCATATTCTTACAGACAAATTCCTCCACTTTTGGTGAAAGGTGATCGAAAGTACCTACTGCACCGGATATTTGTCCAACACTAATTGTCTCAATCGCAGCTTCCAATCTTGTAATATTTCTTTTCGCTTCCTCATACCATAGTGCAAATTTTAAACCATATGTTGTTGGCTCAGCATGAATACCATGACTCCTACCTACACAAACTGTATCTTTGTGTTCAAGTGCTCTTTTCTTCAAAGCATCTTTGAACTTTTTTATATCTGATAAAAGTATTTCACCGGCAGCCTTCATTTGATAGGAAAGAGTTGTATCAAGAATATCAGAAGATGTCATTCCATAATGGATATGACGTGCCTCTGAACCAACATACTCTGCAACATTTGTTAAAAATGCTATCACATCATGTTTTGTCTCTTCTTCAATAGCTAAAATCCTTTCAACATTGAAGTCTGCTTTAGCTTTTATTACAACAACATCTTCTTTAGGGATTTCACCTAATTCTACTCTAGCTTCACAAGCTAGTACTTCAATTTTTAGCCATGTGGAAAATCTAAATTCATCTTCCCAAATTTTGCCCATTTCTGGTAGTGTGTATCGTTTTATCATATTTTCGATTCAAGTTTTAAGGTTTTGGTAATTAGTTTATTATCTCTAAGAATTTTTAGTTGTAAGTTATCATTAGTTCTTGCTTGGTGAAGAATGTAAACAATTGTATCCTCATTATAAATTTTCAAATTGTTAATTTCTAAAATAACGTCTCCAGCAGCTAAATCGGCCTTAGAGGCAGGAGAATTTTTAGCAACTTTAGTGATGATAACACCATTTGTATTTTTGAGATCATAATATTTTGCAATACCTTTATCAATAGAATGAATACTAATCCCAGTCCAGAAATCTCTATTAACAGTACCATTTGTTTTTAATTCGTCGATTATTTTTTTTACGGTATTTATAGGAATTGCAAACCCTACACCAAGACTTCCACCTTTATTCTCTTGAAGAATAATTGTATTCATTCCAATCATATCGCCAATACCATTAACAAGTGGGCCACCACTATTTCCTCCATTGATAGAGGCATCAGTTTGAATCATATTTACATAATATCTTTCTTTTATAACACCCAAATTCATTCCAACCGCACTGATAACACCAACTGTAACTGTTGGCTTGTCATTTAGTTCGAATAGGCCAAATGGATTGCCCAATGCAATAGCCCACTCACCGATGAGAATACCATCTGAATCACCAAACTTTATATAAGGTAAATTAGTAGCTTCAATTTTTAATAACGCTATATCTGATGATTTATCTGTTCCAATTAATTCGGCTTCATACTCTGTTCCATCAGTCATTGTAACAATAATTTCGTTTGCATTTCCAGCAACATGATCATTTGTTATTACATAACCATCAGAGGAAATAATTGCTCCCGATCCAAGCCCAGGGATTTCTCGTTCATAAATTCTATCATAAAAAAAGTTGAATGGTTGTCTATAATATTTAGTCTCAGTTATGTTAATTCCAACAATTGCGGAGCTAACTTTTTTTACTGTATGAGTAATAATATTATGTCTACTATTACTAATTGAATTGTTGGTTTGGGTTTTCAGTTCAACTGGTAATATTGAAGTTTCTTCAACTTTCGAACTCTGATTAAAGTCTGCTCCAACATTATCTCGACTTAAATTAATTTCATTTTGCCTCTGGTAGTAGAAATATGCAAAAATAACCGAAACGATTAAAAGCGTTAAAAATGAAGATAAAAATATAGTCTTAATATTTTTCATCTTGATATGGCTTCCTTTAATTGTTTTTTAATAAAAATTTAATAGGTTCTGAATGCTTGGATAAAATAATTAACATTAACAAAGATAAAGAAAAACCAAAAATAAAGTTTGATTCAGCCGGAGGAAATGACAATTTATTTAATGAGTTTGAAAAAAAAACTGCAGAAAAAATTATTAATGCTGTTGCGGAAATATTGCTAATATATATATCATTTCTCCATTTGTGAATAACTAGCCAAAACAAACCCCAAAGAATCAATATTAATGGTGCTAGTGCTAGTGCGCCTCCGGCTGCAGTTGCCAGACCTCTACCACCCCTAAATTTTAACCAAGCTGAATAACAATGGCCAAATACAGCAAATAATAGAGCAATCATTGACAATAAAAATTGATCTCCAAAAATAATCTTAATTACAACTACACTCAAAAATCCTTTTAGTGAATCAATAAAAAGAACTACCAGTCCGATTTTTTTTGAATTTGTCACCTCATATGAGTTAAGCGTTCCAACATTTCCAGATCCCTCATTCCTAATATCAAGTCCTCTCCTAAATTTTAAAATAATAAACGCAGTTGGAATTGATCCTAAAAGGTAACCTATAAATACAGATATTATTATCGACATATATTTTTTTCTAATTTAATGGTGAATAAATTCAATTTTGTTATTATTTAATAAACTTTTATTTTCAGTATTAAATTATTGTATTAGTTTGATAAAAAAAATAGTTAAAAATATTATCTATTTTTCAATATCATTTGTTTTGATTTTTATGTAACCAATTAAATTAGGAGTATTTATGATAAATTTTATTGGCAATTTTAGTGTGATCCCTTCTCTACCGGAAAAGTTAGAACCTCTTAGAGAAATTGCTTATAACGTTCACTGGGCCTGGAATCAAGATGCGCAAGAATTGTTTTGGAGATTAGATAGAGATTTGTGGGACAGTACCAATCACAATCCCGTCATGATGTTAGGAAAAATTGACCAAAGCAAATTAAATGATATTGCTGAGGATGATGGGTTTATTTCTCATATGAATAGAGTTTACTTACAGTTAAATATTTACCTTCAGGACACGACATGGTATCAGAAGAAATATGGTGAATCTGATGTGCCATTTATCGCATATTTTTCTGCCGAATTCGGGCTCACTGAAAGTCTTCAAATTTATTCCGGAGGATTAGGAGTCCTTGCAGGTGATCATTTAAAATCAGCCAGTGATTTGGGTATTCCCTTAGTAGGAATTGGACTTTGTTATAAAGAAGGATATTTTCAACAATATTTAAATTCTGAGGGGTGGCAACAAGAGCAATATCAACTCTCAGATTTTTATAATCTTCCTATGACTCTGGTTGACAATGAAGATGAAACTCCTCTAAAGATTGCCTTAGATTTCCCAGAAAGACAAGTCTATTTTCAAATATGGAAAATACAAGTTGGCAGAGTGCCACTTTATTTACTAGATACAAACGTAGCTGAAAATTCTGAAGATGATAAAAATATTACCAGGGCTTTGTATGGTGGTGATAAAGAGGTCAGAATTCAGCAAGAAATACTATTAGGTATAGGGGGAATTAGGGTTCTTCATGCGTTAAATATAAAACCTCTTGTATGCCATATGAACGAAGGACACTCTGCATTTCTAGCACTTGAAAGAATTAGAGTTTTAATTCAAAAAGGTCTGACTTTTGATCAGGCTAGAGATATTGGAATATTTTCAAACATTTTCACCACACATACACCAGTTCCAGCTGGAATAGATGTTTTTGGAAATGAACTAGTTGAGAAATATTTTGGAAAATATTATAGAGAAGAATTAAAAATTACCGATAAACAGTTTTATCAACTTGGAACCATTCTAAAAGGTAAACCTCCAGCAAATTACAATATGGCTCATTTAGCAATGAACATGGCAGGAATGGTTAACGGCGTTAGTAAATTACACGGAGAAGTTTCTAAGAAAATGTGGGCCAGTGGATTTCCAGATATTCCATTTGATGAAATTCCAATTGACCATGTCACTAATGGAATACATACAAGATCACATCTATCAACAGAAATGTCTGAATTACTATCGAGATATTTAGGTGATGATTTTGCTTCTGGTACAGCCGATAAAGATGTTTGGAGTGCGGTAGATGAAATACCTGATGAGGAACTCTGGAACACTCATGAAAGGAGGAGAGAAAGACTTGTTTCCTTCGCACGAAAAAGACTCAAAAAACAATTGATGGCCCGTGGAGCTTCATCAATTGAGGTTGACTCTGCGAAAGAGGTTCTTAACCCTTCTGCATTAACCATTGGTTTCGCAAGACGATTTGCGACGTATAAAAGAGCTAATTTAATTTTGAGAGATATTGAAAGATTGTCTCTTCTTTTAGGCAATCCTGATCGACCAGTACAATTCATTATTGCTGGAAAGGCTCATCCACAAGATGAAGCTGGGAAAAAATTAATTCAAGAAATTGTAGCTACATCAAAAGAATCTGATTTTAGGAAAAAGATTGTTTTCTTAGAAAATTATGATATGAACATTGCTCGATATATGGTTGAAGGTTGTGATGTATGGTTGAATAATCCAAGAAGACCGTTAGAAGCTAGTGGAACAAGTGGTATGAAAATTATTGCTAATGGTGGATTGAATTTCAGTGTTCTTGATGGATGGTGGGACGAAGCTTATCAAAGAGAGTATGGATGGAGAATTGGTAACGGAGAGGAATACGAAAACTTAGATTACCAAGATGAAGTTGAATCTAGATTGATTTATGAAACTCTTGAAAAAGAAATTGTCTCTACATTTTATGATAGGGGAGATGATAAACTTCCAAGGAAATGGATTAACATGATGAAAGAATCTATGAAGAATCTAGGTCCGATATTTAATACAAGTAGAATGGTTTCTCAGTATAATGATAATTATTACATTAAGTCTCTAGAGAGAAGAAAATTTATTCTCGAAAATGATTGGGAAGAAGGGAAAAAATATTCAAAGTGGAAATCAAATTTAATTAAAAATTGGAAATCTGTAAAATTTGTTAGTGTTTCGGAAGAGAATGAAAAAACTGAAATGCAAGTTGATACAACCTACAACCTTACTTGTGAGGTTGATTTAGGAAAGCTTTCTCCAAATGATGTTGATGTTCAAATTTATTATGGCAAGGTCGATGATAGATATGAAACTAATGCGAATAGCTATGTTGTAATGAATTTTGTGGAAACAAATGAAGAATCAAAAACACATTCATTTTCTGGTGAAATTAAGTGTAGAAACACCGGTAATTTTGGGTATACATTAAGAGTTTTACCAAAACATGAGTTATTACACAATCCATTTGAATTGAATTTAATTCATTGGGCATAAAAATATAAAATTTGCTTTAGATCAATTGTGTTCACAAAATATTTCTACTACTTTGATGTCTGCATATTGATTTAATGGCTTACATATTTACTAATTATAGGATAATTAATGGAATTTCTTGAAAAAATTAAAAATAAGACTGCAAAAGTTGGAATTATTGGTTTAGGGTATGTTGGTTTGCCATTAGGATTAGAATTTGCTCTCAAAGGTTTTGATGTTATTGGTTTTGATGTAGATGAAACAAAAATACCTTTATTAAAGGAAGGTAAAAGTTATATAAAACATATTTCAGAAGATAAAATAAAAAAGGCAGTTGATTCAGGAAAATTTGAAGCTGTTAATGATTTTAGTAAACTTATTGAAGTTGATGCAATAATTATATGTGTGCCAACGCCCCTCAATAGGCATAGAGAACCAGATATGTCTTATGTTGTTGATACAGCAAAGACAATTTCAAAATACTTGAGAAAAGGACAATTGGTTACTCTTGAGTCTACAACCTATCCAGGAACAACAGAAGAAATTTTACAACCACTATTTGAAAATTCTCCAATTGAACATAATACGGGGACAGAAAAATTTATCGTTGGTCAGGATTTTTACCTCGCATTTTCACCGGAAAGAGAAGATCCAAACAATCCAGATTTTAATACATCTACAATCCCCAAAGTTATTGGTGGAGTTACCGATAATTGTGTGAAAATAGCTGTAGAATTGTATAATAATGTTATCGTGAAAACAGTTCCGGTTTCCTCTCCAAAGGTTGCAGAGGCAACAAAATTAGTTGAAAATATTTACAGATCGGTGAATATAGCTTTGGTTAATGAATTAAAAATGGTTTTTGATAAAATGGATATCGATGTTTGGGAGGTGATTTCTGCTGCTTCAACCAAGCCTTTTGGATATAATGCATTTTATCCTGGCCCTGGTTTGGGCGGTCATTGTATACCTATTGATCCATTTTATTTGACTTGGAAAGCTCGTGAATTTGAGGTTAATACTAGATTTATTGAGTTGGCTGGTGAGATTAATACTCACATGCCTTATTATGTTGTTGAAAATGCAGGTAAACTCCTCAACAGCTGTAAAAAAGCTTTGAATGGGTCTAAAATTTTATTATTAGGAGCAGCGTATAAAAAAGATATTGATGATATGCGGGAATCACCCTCGCTAAGATTAATTGAATTATTTGAAAGAGAAGGAGCGGATGTAGATTTTAATGATCCATACGTTCCAAAATTATATAAAATGAGAAAGTATGATTATACCATGGAATCAGTTGAAATATCTGCAGAAAATCTTAATAATTATGATTTGGTAGTCCTTAGTACCGACCATTCTGATTATGATTACAAATTCATCGCAGAAAACTCAAAGCTTATTCTCGATACTAGAAATGCTTTTGAGAAAAATGGTGTAAAAGCAGATCATATTAAAAAGTCTTAAAGTAAAATCTAAGTTTAGCCGGAAGTAATTTGTGATGAATTATTCCGGCTTCTGTTAATTCACAATAAAATTTCTTTTCACAAAAAACAATAATTATCTTATTATGAAAAAAATTATTTCTGTAGTTGGCGCACGACCAAATTTTATGAAAATTGCTCCACTTCATAGGGCATTTCAAAAATATTCAAATAATGTTAAACACTTAATATGCCATACTGGACAGCATTATGATGAAAAAATGTCAAAAGTATTTTTTGAAGATTTAGAATTACCTCAACCTGATTTCTATCTGGGTGTCGGTAGTGGAAGTCATGCTGAACAGACTGCAAAAGTGATGATGAAATTTGAAAAAATTTTATTGGATGAAAAACCGGATCTTATTATTGTGGTAGGTGATGTTAACTCAACTATTGCATGTAGTTTAACTGCATCAAAGCTTCATATTAAAGTGGTACATGTTGAAGCAGGTTTAAGAAGTGGTGATAGATTAATGCCAGAAGAAGTTAATCGAGTATTGACCGATGCTATATCAGATATGCTTTTTGTTACTGAAAAAAGTGGGATGGAAAATCTAAAGCGAGAAGGTGTATCGGAAGAGAAAGTGTTTTTTACAGGTAATGTAATGATTGACAGTTTAGCATATTTTAAGCCTAAAGTTGAGAATTCTGAGATTCATCAAAAATATTATCTAGAATTAAATAAATATGTTTTAGTTACACTTCATAGACCAAGTAATGTGGATAGTAAAGAACAATTGATAAAATTAATAGATTTACTAAACACTATTGCCAATAAAAGAAAAGTTCTTTTTCCAATTCATCCAAGAACCAAGAACAATTTAGCGGATTTTAAGTTACTAGAAACAATTGATTCAAACCTAATTCTAACGGAGCCAATAGGATATTTAGATTTTCTAGCACTAACAAGTAATGCAGAATTGATATTAACTGATAGCGGTGGAATTCAAGAAGAATCGACTTATCTAGGTGTTCAATGTATTACTCTTAGAACATCAACAGAAAGACCAAGCACAGTTGAAGTTGGTACAAATCAATTACTAGGAACTGATTTAGAAAAAGCAAAAATTGCAGCCCTTAATGTTTTAGATGGTCAAATCAAAACAGGCGCAATTCCTGAATTATGGGATGGAAAAGCTGCTGAAAGGATTGCGAAAATTATTGTAGATAAATTGGATTAATTCATTTTCATCTAAATGATTATGAGCAACCAGTAAGAAGTATTTCGATGATGTTGGCAAATATCTATGAACACAAAAATTAGCGATATTAAAAACCTTGAGATTGTAAAAATAACATCGCTTGATCAAATAGACAAGATTAGAAGCGAATGGGATGATTTGCTTAATAGAATCAACAATGATAATATTTATGTTGATCCGGAATTTTATGTGCGATTGTTTGATAGTAGGGCACCTGATGGCTTGCCTTACTTAGTTTTGTTTATGATAGATTCTGTTTTAATTGGTCTCATTTTAGGATGGATTTCAAACACAAAAGTGCCCTGCTGGTTTGGTTATAAAAAAATTCATACTCCTTCATTAAAAACTCTAAATATTGAAATTGATGGGCTTATTACTGATGGTCGGCCGGAATCTGAAAATGAATTAGCGAAGTATCTTTCATCAGTAGTTAAGAATAAAGAAATAGAACTTCTATCAATAAATCACCTTTCTGAAAAAAATCCTTTATACGATAAAATGAAAAGTGGTATTTGGTTTAATAAAAAGGCCGTTTACAAACAAGGTATTGCTTGGATTAGTAAAATCCGAGACTTCAAAACTGGTGAACCTTTTCAAATTAATAGTCCAAAAACAAGAGCGAATTTTAGAAGAAAATCTAGACGATTATTAGAACATTTTAATAATGAATTAGAAATTATAGAAATATCTAGTGATGAAGACTTAGAATATTTTATAAGAAATGCTGATATAATTGGGCAAAAAAGCTATCAATATTCTATAGATGTAGGTGTAAAAAATAACGATCTTTGGCGTCAGATGCTGACTTCTCTTGCAAATGGCGGTTATTTTAGAGGTTATATTCTTATGAATAATGATAAACCAATTGCATACAATCAGGGAGCTATTTATAAAGACTATTATCACCTATTTGCAACTGCTTATGATCCCCAATATCATAAATATTCTCCTGGGACATATCTTTTATTACAAATTACAGATAAACTAATTAAGGAAGAAATTAACTATATAAATTATGGTTTTGGAGATGCAGATTATAAAAAAATGTTTGGAACTGATTCCTATTCTGAGGCTACTTTCAGAATTTATGGATTAGGAATTGCGGTAAAAATCGCATATTTTTTAGATAAATTTTCGATTACATTTTCTGAAACTATAAAGAAAATATTAGAAAAAGCTGGCCTATTTAATAAAATTAAAAAGTTTTGGCGTAGCACTATATCAAAGAAATCAATTTAATTGATTTGTTCAAATCATTAACAGATAGAAGAAAGATCCTTATCCCAATACTTCTAAGTAGCAAAAATTAAATTCTATCAGAATTATTATGTTTTGAATATTGACGTAATTAAATATGCCAAGTTGTTACTATTTATTATCATTCCGAGATAACTACTAGGACATTTAAAATAATTAAAAATCCTTTTTCCCAAATGTTGATAGCTCTTGAAATTGCTTTAGATCACATAAAAATATAATGAGTCCTTTTAATTAGTTTGTAAAGTTAAAATGCAGTTGAATCACCAAAGGATTAAATAATTATTAAAGGTATTGTAGAATTATGAATCAAGGTTATAAATTTGTATCAAAATTTTTTTATTGGTTATTCATTTCACTAATAGTTGGTCATAATCTGTCTTATTCTTTCCAAGAAAAGAACGATAGTTTAGCAAATGAAAAACGCGGTGGAATATGTTTTAGGGTGGATGACCATTCAAATATCGTAGATTATATGAACATGGCTGACATATTTAATAAATATAATGCCAAATTCTGCATTGCTCTAAATTTTAATGATTTTAAAACACAGGCCCAAAAGGATAGTATTAAGGTTCTACAGGAAATGGGGCATGAAATAATGGATCATACTCCGGATCATAGAACAAATTTTTTTACAACTCAATTTCCTATTGATAATTATGTCTTAGGCTCTACTAACAATCCAATTGAAGGTATTGATCATATTATTGAAAATAAAATATGTCTTGAGTTTGAAGAAGTTGATACAGCATTTGCTGATTACAGTGGAAAGGCTGATATATCAGGAAATTTGATGTCGGGTGATTTTAGTGCATTGAATAATGAACAGCTTTACATCTATTTCCCACTATTAAATCAGTTGGTTGCTATTGATTCCCTTGGTGTGGAAAGTATTAGATTTCTTGATGTATGGGAAGATTCTGTTAAATTAGAAAAATTATCTGAAATTAAATATTATTCCTTTAGAAGGCAAAATATACTTTTAACTGATAATGCATTTAAACTTCTAGTTAATGAATCTGCAAAATTATCAGATGATTTTAATTTGGAAAGACCAAAAGTTTGGATTCAGCCAGGTGGAAATTTCCCACAATTTGATGCGGTCTATTTAAAAAATATCCTTGGAGATCAACTTGATTTTGTCGGTGGATCAGCATCTAGTTATGGCGGTAGGAAAGTATACAATGAATATGATCCTTACGGAAGCGAAAAATTTGAAATGCAATGGGGAGATTTCTTTGAAGATGAGTGGACATTAGAAAAGAGTAAAAAAGTCATCGCAGATGGAATTGCAAAACATTATGTTCTTATTGGTCATTCGCACTTACTTAATCTTCCAGGTTCATTAAAACAGCATCTAGATAAATTGGATAGTTTATTAGGCTGGGCAACTGAGAAAAATATTCCAATTCGAACTTATTCAGAATGGGCTGAAATTTTATATGATCATCAACCCGATCCACATATAAGCGTTTTTCCTCCCTTAAATGTTGATTTGGATGGATTTGTATCAGCTTTAGATGTTAATGGAGTTCCTGATGGTTACGTTGAGCGTTATTGGGATGGACAAGGGAAATATGAAATTGATACAATTGATAATGGTATAGAAAAATATTGTTTTTCAATTAGTGGTGCTACAAGAATCTGTAGAGTAGATGAATTAGCAGGAATAGAAAAAGGCAAAAACGATTTTAAGATCCAAACAAAAGGGGAATTGGGAGATTCAATAGTTGCAATATTCACTTATGGCATAGATTCCCAAACACCTGATGAGGTATTTAGATTCCCTGCGGATACACAAGAGTGGAAAGAATATACACTAGAACAATCAACTAATGGAAACAATGAACTAATTATTCCTGAAAATGAATCATTGGTGTCTATAGATATCAAATGCTCAAATTATGAATCGGGTAAAGTGAAAATTTCCGGAATGTATTTAGCTCAAAGTAAAATCACATCAGTTAATAGCGAAAATGAAATAATTCCAACTTCTCATTTATTATCTCAAAATTATCCAAATCCTTTTAATCCAAGTACTATTATTAATTTTTCAATTCCCATTGAATCTTCAAATGTTGAGCTAAAAGTTTATGATGTAATGGGTAGAGAAATAAGAACATTAGTTAACGAAGGTATGAAACCAGGAAACTATGAAGTAAAATTTGATGTGAATGATTTAAGCTCTGGTGTTTATTTCTATACTCTTAGCGTCGATGAATTTCATCAAACAAAAAAGATGATGTTAATCAAATAGTAGTATACTCTATATACTAAAATTATTATATAAAGTTAAACTAACGCCCAAATTCTTGGGCGTTTAAATTATTTATTTGAATGGTGTAGTATTTATGAAAAGTAAATTAATTATTATATTAATTATACTGAACATTACTCTCTTAACTTATGGGCAAAATATTGAAAATCTATCCATCACCTATGGAGCGAACGGGGAAATAATATTAGTAGTTGATTCTCAATTACACATTGACTACGGTCTTGTCTATCCAATGACTTATGAAATTACCATTCCTAATAGTAGCTCGTCTCTTTCTGCATATTACAAGTACACAAAAAATAGTGAATGGAATAATTTATTAGAGAAAACTTCCAATGATTTTTTTAATGGTATAGAAGCTGTTCGGTTTGACTACACTAATTCAAAAGTTTATGTGTCCGTAGCTTTTGCATCTGAATCTGATTCACTATTAATTTTTATTACAGATAACGATTGGAATAGTATTAGAACTAGTTATAAAAAGATATGTAAATATTATGATAATCGGGTTGCTGCTGTAACAGCAACCGCTGATGATCTTGCCCCATGGTATTTTGATGATTTTGTTTTGGCCTTTAATGCTTTCCGTGAAAGAGAGTTATGGCTTTCTTGCGGTGTAATTACAGAATGGGGGTATGCAGAGGAAACTTGGGATAGTATTCAAGCTCAACTTGACCTAGGATTCATTGAAGTTTTATCACATAGTCGGAAACATGAATGGCCATATTCAAATATTCAAAATGAAGTAGGTGGGTCTAAACAAGACATAATTGAAAAGCTAGATTTACCACCACTATTTAAATCTGCCAATAGAGAATATGTTTATGCTTACGTCTATCCATATGGACGGTATAATAATGAGATAGATGAAGTTGCTGCTAATAATAAATATTTAATATGTAGAACTGTTGAGAAAGATGAATATGAGTATTCCAGTTGGAACTCTGAGCTGAATATTTTTAATAGAGTTGGCGAGGTTTTAGAGCTAGGTAAATATGCATGGACTAATCTTAACACTTTAAATAATTCTTTTGATAGGATTGTTAATATTAATGGTATTTATCATATGATCATGCACCCTGCTTATGACACTGATTGGGCAAATAGCTTGGAAGAATACATATATGATCATTTAGATTATATTAGTCATCGTAAAAACCTTTGGTATGTTAGTTTTGGTCATTTATACCTCTACAATTTGTTAAGAGTCAATGATGTTAAACCTATTAGCGCATTAGTTGATTTAAAATTGTATCTCGAAGGTCCATACAACAGTTCTCAAACAATGAACAATACAATTCCTAGTTTATTTAATTTCCCTTTGTCACAACCTTATATTGGATCACCATGGAATTATGCTGGTGATGAAAGTATTAGTAGCCTACCTTCTTATGCAGTTGACTGGGTATTGGTTGAATTAAGAGATAAAGATGATTTAAGTTTAGTAATCTCCAGCAGAGCGGCATTACTATTAACAAATGGTTCTATTGTAGATTTAGACGGGAGCTCTCATTTAAGATTCTCAGTCAGTGAAAATGATTATTATGTTGTTGTTTATCACAGAAATCACCTTCCAGTTATGAGTGCAGCTCCAATTAAATTTCAATGATTATTTAAATAAATATGAAAAGATAGTATATTCATGTAATCGCTTAAGCTATGAATAGATTTTTCAATTTCTGCATTTGCTCTTTTCTTAAGTATGACTTAAACTCGTCAGTAACCTTCACTTTATTATTCCCTATATAAGCCCAAAGGAAACCAAAAAGATGAAGTGTCCCCGCAATTAAATATGGCTTTTCTTTTATTCTATAAAATGATTTAATGATTTGAAAAATTGGGCTATAGCCCATAGAATGAGATAAAATACCTTCTCTAAATCTTGATCTAAAAACTGAAAATCCTTCGGTGCCGGTTAATCTATGATGCAATAATATCAAATGATCAAAAGATTTTACTTTCCAACCGTTCATCCTTGCTGTAACTTCCATAACAACATCTTCACCACCATTTTCTAAGGGAAGAAAATTACCTATTTGTTTGAAGCACTCTTTCCTAAATAGTTGAATTCCTCCTCTTACACTATCTGAAGTTTTTACAACTTTAACTTTCCTTCCATTTACCACATCAAAAAAATCTCCGCCGGCAATCCCTAATTTTAGGTCTTTATTAAATTCTTCAAATATTTTTTCATAATAATTTGGATTGAATGTAATATCGGCGTCAAGGATACCAATAAAATCATAATCAATACTTTTAATGGTAGAAATGGCAGAATTTATTGCATATACCTTTGATGCGAAATTTCGGTCATCTGTTTTATCATTTCGGATATACTGTATGAATTCATATTGATCTGCATACATTTTAACAATATCATCTGTATTATCAGAGGAACCATCACTTACAATAATCCAAAGGGTAGGTTTAATATTCTGCGAAATAACAGATTTAATAGTTCCTTCAATATATTCTTGCTCATTTTTGGCAGCAGTTATTAAAATATATTTATTACTCTCGTTTATTAAGCTTTCTAACATATTATTTTGATATTCTTTTTAAGTGAGTAGAAAAGTCAGCTTCTTTCCCTTAAATAATAATTAACCAAAAAATGGATAAATTAATTAAAGAATATTACTGTTGTCAATTGGAATTTCCATTTTAAAGTTTGGAAGATCATATGCTGTTCATTCATTATCTGTTATTTCTGAAAAATAATACTTTTCTAAAAGTTTTATCTATAAATCCTTTTTCCTCTTGTGAAAAAAACTGACTCTTGAATAAAAGTAATATTGCCATGCCAAATATAAGACTTACAGTAGGATAATAAATATAACCGCTATAATAACTTAAAAAGTATATTGCATATGACAAAAATATCCAAATAATTACCGAAACAAATAATCTTATACGTTCAATTTTTATCGGAAATACACTATTCCCGAACGAATATAAGACTAATCCATTCAGAATTAAATAAAAGTTAATACTGAAAATTAAGCCTATTATTCCAAAAGATTCAACACTGAAGTACGAAATCACTAAACTAATCAGAGTTGTAGAGATAACTATAGTACCTGTAGTTTTTGTCTTATTTTTTAAATGAAGTAAAGACTGGCCAATATAATTAAATGCTGTAAATCCAAGACCGGGAAGTATTAAAAATATTAAGTAATAGGAAGAGCCATAATCTTCCGGTGCTATAATTCCAATAAAATCTCTAAAAACAAATAATATTCCGAGTGCTGTTAATATGTATATTAGAGAAATGTATGTGATGATTTTCGAAATATTTTTTGCTAGGTCTTTATCATTTTTATTTTTGAATACAAATGGTTCGTATGCCATTTGAAAAGGACCAATTACTAACATAATGCATATCATAGCTACTTTGTATGCCAGGGAAAATATTGCAACTTCCTCTAAGTTTCTGAATATGCCAAGCAAATAAATACCAACAGTATTCATGATTAAACCTCCGGCCATAGCAAATATTAGGGGAGAACCGAATCGGAATAATTCTCTTAAAGTATTTAACTCAATTTTCAATCCATGTTTAAATGAGATCCATATAAAAATCAATAACCACATTAAACCATAGGTTAGTATTTGTGATATTAAAACTCCGATAATTCCCATCTCTAGAACTATGAGAAATACAACTGTAGAGAGTAACAGAAAAATTGAAGCACCAAAGCTAATTATCGCATAAGTTTTACCTTTCTCTTTAGCCCTAAAGTAAGATAAGATATGTAAACTTAATGTTTGGGTTAAACCAACAAATACAGTCAATAATACGATATTAGAAATTTCAATTGTATTAAAAAATTCCGAAACGAATGAATCAGGAATTAGAAACGTTGCAAATATTAAAACTAACCCAGAAGTAAAAATTATTAATATTGAACTACCTAAAAGAGTATGGAGTTTATTTTTAATTTCATAATCAGAAAAGAAACGTATTAGCGCGGTTCTCATTCCCACATCATTTAGGGTAATTAAAACTTGTACAGTAAATAAGACTGTTTGGAGAAGTCCAAATTCTTCTTTTGATAGATAATGTGTATAAAGTGGGATTAATAGAAAACTAGTAAATCTTAAAGCAATTCCTCCAAGCGCATATGTAATAGTGTTTTTACTAAATGATTTTAAACTCATGTAACCGGATAACCTATTTTTAGTTAATCTGTTGATTAGTGTAGAAGCTAACCTAGAGGATTAATTGATATTGTTGTTTTGAAAATTAAATTTCTCAAAGTCATTTTGGCTAAAAATATCTTTATCATCACTTAATCTTCCGGAAAAAGCGTATAATATCCAACCCAAGTGATATGACCAGCATTCTTTTACAATTTCAAGATTATCGTATTCTTCGTTTGTTTTAATACCTAAAACTGATAAAATAGATTTTAATTTTCGAGGTATCTTTCCTGGTGATATTGCTCTCCAAATTGCATTTAGATCTCCATCTATCATATTAGCACTTAAAGAATTACTTTCTACTAACCAATCTAGACCTTTAAAAATATATTCCTCAAAATTCGTATTTGAAGCATCTTGTATTGCAAAAAGCGCCATGGGTGCCATAGCATCTTGATGGACAGAATAAACCGGATATTTGCTAATGACCTTTCCAGTGCTTGAATTATAGTGCCACATCCATTCACCTCTTTGTCCCTGATGTTCACATATTTTTAGTGCGCATTGCTTTGAAATTACTAGTGCATCTTCATTTTTCATATATTTTGAATAAAGAGCGAAAGCGTAAATTGGATAAACTTGATCGGCAAAACTTGCAACATTATTTCTAAATTTTCCAACAATTGTATTATTACCCTGATGCTTAAATATTCCCACACCACCATAATTATTTCGAATTTCTAAAAACACCTTTTGAGTAAGATCTCCAATGGAGTTTTTAAATTTATCGCTATTTGTTGATGCCAATAATAATCCTGTCAATAACCAAGATAGCTCCATGGTTTGTTTAGATTTAGCATCTTTATACTTTTCTAAAATATTGTTAAAATTAATTTTTGTTGAAATATCAGAGATACTCTCTGGAGATATTAAGGCTGTAGCCCAAAGTAATAAACCAAGATCTCCAATAGAATTATATATATCGGCATCACTTATATGTTTTGCTAAAACATTATTTAGATTTATTTGGATAGGGATGTTATGCTTTTTAGATTTGTGCAACCCTAATAAATTAATTAATGTATATCTAGTACTTCTATCCTCTAAAACAATATCTTTATCAACCAGTTTTTTCTTTAATGCAAACTCTAACTGCTCTGGCAAATACATCTCATGAAGGCCGTTTACTGCAATCTTAATTAGATTATTTAAAAGTGGTTTATATTTTAGATTATCTATTTGTTCGTTCTTATGATTCATAGTTCCTTTAAATTCACTTATTTATCATGACCTGAATAATTATAAATATAAATTACATTATTCGGTGTAATTTTATTAAATAAATATATTTAATGAAATATATTTAATGAAATATCAATTATGTATTTCATTAAAATAGTAATCAAAATTATTATTTATAAACTATCGTTTATAGCCACATCCATAATAATAATTATATCAACTTATTTTTATTTGTCCAAATTGCTCCTAATATAATCCATGCTAACCAAAAAAATATATCTGTTGGGTGACTATATCCTGTTAGCGCGGACTCCAAAAAATTAGTGATCAAGACCGCAATTATGGTAAATATTGCATAAGCTTTTTCTGGACTGAATTGTGTAGATAAAGATAAACCCAAAGGAAGTAATAAAATTATTATCCAAAAAATTAGTGCTACTACACCGCCTCCCACAAGAATTGATAAATATCCGTTATGCATGGCTTGTCTAACATTACTTTCAATGAAACTATCTTCAAGATCTATCTTTAATTCATTTTGGAAAATCTTACCTTCTACACCAAATCCATAGCCTGTCCAAGGTCTATCTTTTACGAAGACTAAAGCACTATTCCAAATCTCATCCCTGGAGCTAAAGTTAGTTAAATTAGAATCTTCTACACGTTCGAAGCTGGATGGAGAAAAATTGAGTAGTATCACAATAAATAAACCCAAAATAACAGATACTGAGAATAATTTTAACCAATTCTTTTCTAGTAGGAACCATATTAGAACTCCAACTGAAGAAGCAATTATTGTTGTTCTGGAACCTGTAAGAATATGTAATCCAACATTAATGATTATTGGAATTAAGACATAATACTTTTTATTATTTGAAATTGTATAAAATTTCCAAAATAGTATAGGATAACATAACATAGTAAAAGCACCATAACTATTAGGCTGTTCCCAAAGACCGATTAATCTTTCAGCTTTCCACCACCAAACTCTTGATGGAATAACGATTAAACTTATTAACGTTATTATCATTAATATGATTATGAGAATAAATAAGGTATCAAGAGCTTTTTTTATATTTCCTTCCTCTTGTAACCATTCATTTAACCCTAAGAGAAATCCAAATACAGCAAATAAAAGTCCGGCACGAATGATAGTAAAATTTATATCCAATGAGTAAAATGCTGATAATAAAGAGAACAAAATAAAAACACCTAAAAGAAAAAGATGTATAGGGATTTTTAATTTATTCTGTCGAATATTTAATAGAAATTTAGCAATCCCAATAATACCTAATAAACCAAGTGTTGATGCGCGTAATAATCCTCCTACACCAACGGTAACTGTATCTTCCGCCATCATTAAGTTATCTTGAGGCAGATTATCAAAAAATATTGCTGAAATTAATGGTGATAGTGCAAAAAAGAAAAGAGCAATTTCAAATTTTATATGCCACAGGTATACTAAATATATCCCAACAATAGTTAGTATTCCAAAAAGAAACCATATGTATAAATCGTTTGTCAATTACTATCCAAATTTCGTAGACATTAGTAAATATATACTAAACAACTATTACTTATCCTCGGTTCATCCACATGAAAAAACAGTTGCAAGCTAAACTGAAAATTCAAAAATAAGTAATGAATTCATTTTAATTAAGAAAAAATAATTTTTGATTAAAATTATTCCTATTATTTACAGGCTTTTCTCTATGCTGATTCAATTTCCCGGATAATGCATGCAATATCCATCCATAATTATATGATGAACATTCCTGCATTGATTTAATTTTTCCATCTTTCGATTTTTGAACTTTTCTTACAAAATTAAAAGTCGAATTAAATTTTCTTTGCATAGTATTTGAGGAGATACCATCCAGTATGATATTTCTTTTCATATCAATTATTTCATTAGAATTATTTTTTAAGATGAATTCCAGACCCTTATTTATATAAATACTAAAATCAATTCCAGAAGCTTTTTGAATGGCAGATAATGCAATGGGTGCTAAAGCAAGTTGATTAACAGAGTAAATAGGATAACTATTTACAATATTTCCAGTTTTCGAATTATAATGCCACATCCATTCCCCATCATTCCCTTGCAATTCACACAATTTTAATGCGCACTCTCTGGCAATAAGCAATGCTTCTTTATTATTTGTTTGCTGTGAGTATAATGAGAAAGCATAGATAGTATAAATTTGATCGGCAAACGTTGCAATATGAGCTCTGAATTTTCCGACAATGGTATTATTTGTCTGATGTTTGAATATCCCAGTACCACCATAGTTATTTCTTATTTCTGAATACACTTTCTCTGTAAGATTACCAATTGAGCTCTTAAATTCCTCGCAAAATGTACTTGCCATTAGGAGACCAGTCAATAGCCATGATAGTTCAGTTGTTAATTTTGATTTTGCATCTTTAAAAGACATTAAAATTGTTTTAAAATTTACTCTTGTTAAGATGTTAGGAATGTTTTCGGGAGATATTAAAGCTGCAGACCATAATAATAATCCAATTTCTCCAACTCCATTATATTTTTCTGCATTATTTATCTGATGGAGTAATATTTTATTAATGTCAATGTTAATTGGGATATTATGACTTTCGGCTTTATGCAAGCCTATTAAATTAATTAGTGTATATCTAATACTGCTATCTTCTAGCTGAAACGTATTATATAATACCTTTTTCTTTAACGCAAATTTAAATTGATCTGGCAAATACATTTCGTGCAGGCCATCTAAAGAAATCTGAATTAAATTAGTAATAATTTCTTTGTTCTTCAAATTTTCTGCTAATTGATAATTGCTGTTCATGATTTGTTTTTGCCTTGTGAGTTTCTCCAGATTCGCTAACATCTGAAATAAATGATTCAAGATTATTTACTATTGATTGTAAAGCAAGAGAATTTAAATTTTGAGCTATATCAAATTTATTTCGCTTCTTAATTCTTATTTTCTTTCTAATATCTTCTATATTTTCTATTAATATCAATCTTCCCGCTTTAGATAAGTATTTATCTACATCTCCGATTTTACCTTTAAAAATACTATAAACCGGTACACCAAGAGCGGCAGCTTCTCTATTCATAGTTCCTCCTCCACTTATTACAAGATCAGAGTACCATATTAAATTTAAACCATCTAAAACGTCATCGGGAATAATTAAAGAATCATTCTTGAAGTGTTCATCATAGTTTTCAAGTATAGCTTGTTTCTGTCGATCGTCTCTTGGTAAAATAATTGTCTTTACCGAACTTACATCGGTTAGAAAACTAATTATTGCTTCAAAAAGTTTTTCACTCTCCGGGTTGTGGTAGTGTGCCTGGTGTGCTGGAGGTCTTAAAACAACTGTAATAGTATCTTGAGAAATATTTAAATATTTTTTTATTGATGGATCAGGATTAAAATCTGGCACATAAATGTCTTCCTTAATTCCAGGATAAGCAATAACTTTTGTTCCAAAGGATTTTAGCTTATTAGTTGATATAATATTAGGTAGAAAAACAAGTTTTGGTTTAACAAAGGGGATTGTTTGTATAAATTCATAATCCAGAAACATCACAATTGGAATCCTCAATAAATGAGCTACAATCATTTGAGATCTTGAACCATGTGAAATAGCAAGGATAGCTTTTGATCTAAACGCAAAAGGGAGTAATTGTATTGATCTATAAATTAGTCCAAGAACTTTAATGAATTTGTTTTTCCCATGATGCTTACCAATTGCAGTATAATCAAAGTTGTATAAATCTGCTAAAGAAACGGTTTGAGAATAATTGCGAGCCGAAATTTTTACTTTATATCCTTCAGCCTTTAACTTAGCAATAATTGGAGCAAAAAAAGGTACATGAGGTGAATTGTCTAAGTCAACCCAAATTGTTTTGTCGGAATTTTTGTTATATGAGTATTTTTGAGTCATGTTAAGTTTTTATTCCCAAGGGCTAATTTTTATTGTTAACTAAACTTTTATTTTCACCATTTTTCCATTCATAAAGCAAGACATATTGGTTTTCGAAAATTTGTTTTGTAGTACCAATTGTTATTTCTTCTGTTGGATCATACAAATTTATTTCTAATCCTGTGAAATCCAATTTTGACAATGCAACTCTATAAGGCATTTTTTTTGCTTCAGCAATTATTAGCTTATCTTTTTTAGTATAAAGTAAATCTTCATTTACGGGACACGGTTTATCATAATAATATTTGTTTAATGAATCTACACTACTGCCATCTCTTCCTTTTAATATACTAATCCCCACACTCCAAGGAGCTATTATGGAGACACTTTTAAAACCATTATTTTTTAGCCATATTCCAGCTTCTTCTCTAGAGGATCCAACAACATTATTAGGTGCTATCCATAACGAATGATTCAATGCCATTGACATAATTAAGACCAACCATAATAACTTGGATTTGAAATTTATTTCGGACAGAAATATGCCTAATGGGAAAGCTAGTGCCCAAAATAAAGGTAATTGAAAGCTGCCTAACTCAATGAAAAATGTTGATCCAGCAAACAAAAGCAGTAGTTGAGGCGTTGTTGCCAAAAATAATGGGATAATAATTTTCTTTTCATTATCATAGGAGAATTTTAATCCCTTAACTAAATAGATTATAAGAAAATTAAAATTAAGTACAATGAAAAATATCAATGCTAAAATTCTATAAATTACTCCTCTACCGATAGGACTTTGTGAAGATGGGTCGAATAATTTCATCATATTTGAACCAATTGCCAGGTAAATAATGATGTAAAAAGTTAAAGCAATTACACCTACACCAAACGCTCTGACCAACGTGGTTTTATCTCTTCTGTTGATAAATATAAGTCCAAAAGCTAAACCTGAAAGGGGGGATATCAAACATGCGTATAAAAAGAAGAAAGTTGACCAAATCCATTTGTCAATTAAAAAGGTATAGAAAAAAAGTAAAATAAATAAAAATTGAATTGCATAAACTTCACCAATAACAGATTCTTCTACAAAACTTGGAATTAACCCGACAATTGCTGAAATAATTATAGCTTTTTTGTTGTTTAGCCCTAACTTTTTCCATATTAAAAAAGTAAGAACTACTACTAATGCACCACTAATTGTGGATACGAATCCCGACGGCCAAATTGTTGCAGCTAGACTTTGTGGAAATAATTGATAAATAATCCATAATATTAGTGTATGACCTAGATGATAATTAGGTAATGGCTCCCCAGAAATAAATGTGCTTGAATTTAAATATGCGACATCCAAAATTGGAGATTCTGCAAGAGATCTTAATGCAAATACTATAACATCCGGCTTAGAAGTATAAAACGGTATCTGTAATGTATAGAATACCAAAAACAGAAGGAAAAGTAGAAATGATATTTTAAAGTTTTCAGAACTTTGCATAGGTTTTAATCAGTAATTAACTTTTAGAATAACCATATTGATATTTATAGCTGTTTTCATTTACATTACAATCATTTACTAGCAAACCTAGAAAATTAATGTCAGAGGTTTGTAGTTCTCCTATAGCCCAGTTTATACTGTCTTTTACCGTCTGTTTAGCTCTTACCACCAAAACCGTATCTTTAACCAATCTACCTAATGACAATGCATCTGATAGTTTTGTTATTGGAGGAGTGTCTAGTATAACAAAATCATAATATTCAAAATTTTCAAATAATTTTTTCATTCTCTCAGAAGCCAAAATTTCGCCTGAAACATTAGAAAATATTCCGGTTGGTATAATGTCAATATTCATCAGTAAGTTTGAATTTTTAGTTAACTTAATTGGTTTGTAAATATTTGGAGTGTCAGTTTTTTCAGTTAAATAATCTAAAAGACCTGATGAAAATTTTGGTAACCCAAATTGATCAGCAATACTTGGCCTTTTGATATCACAGTCAATAAGTAAAACTTTTTTCCCTGTTTGTGCAATGGTAATAGCAAGATTTGTTGCAACTGTTGTTTTACCAGCATTTTCCTCACAACTCGTAATCATTACGGTTTTTGTACTACCTTTGATTTTAGAAGTTAATTTAGTCTCAAATGTTCTGTAAGCTTCCTTGTACTTAAATTGATTTTCCATCATAGTCACAAATCTATTTTTAACAACATCAGTTGTAGATATTAGTTGTGATTGTTTCTTCTCATATGGAGGAATGACAGAGAGTATTGGGTACTTGTAATTCCTCTCTATATCATAAATATCGCTAATTTTTTTATCATTGAAATTTATGATAAAAACCATAACTAAACCCAAAAGTAGTCCTAAAATTATTGCCACTAAAAGGTTTAGTCTTTTATTTGGAGAAACAGGTTTTGTTGGTTCAATAGCCGAATCAAGTACAATAATATCTTGTAACATTGATAATTCTGCAACTCTCATTTCTTCTCTTTTGTCTAATAACAAATTATACATTTTTTCTAGACCATCTCTGTCTCTGATAAGACCAGCCAGTTTTGACTCATGTTCTGGTAATTTTTGCAACTGAGATGTATATTTCACTATTAGTTTATTTAAATCGGTTTGCTTGTTTATTAAAGAATTTGATATAATCTTTATAGCATTTAAAGTGTTTTTATTATACTTGGTTAAATTTCGCTTTATTTTTTCAATTTGCTCCGAAAGATTCTTTACATCTGGGTGTAATTCCGTTCTTCTTTGTAACAACTCAAGTTTAGCTAGTTCTAATCTAGCCAACTCATTTAAGGAAGTTGAAAATGGTGAATTATATGACTGGTACTCAACAGGAGTCAAATAAGTTTGATCTACAAAACCTTCTCTTTTCATCTGCTTTTCAATATTGTTAATTCTATTATTATAATTACCTAATTCTAAATCAGTTTTTAATTTTTCTGATTCAAGATTACTTAAGAATTGAACAATATTTTTCGACTGCTCATCTAAATCTGCAATTTTTTGAGTGGTTTTATATTGTCTTAAACTATCTTCCGCATCCGCTAGATTTTTAGAAATATCATTTAAACGTTCGTCAATAAAATTAGATGAATATTTAATATTATCTTTGTTTTGCAAAAATCTATTTGATTTATAATTTTGGGTGAGAGTATTTGCAATTGTTTTTGTTGTATGTGCGTAGTTTGAATTAACGGTAACTTCAAATATATTAGTTTTTATTCTTTTATCAACGAATATTTGTTCGGAAATATTATCGAATACATCGCTGTAATTGAATACCTGAAAGTGAATTTCTCCAGGTTTTGTTTCGTTTGACCAATTAAATTTTAACTCCCAATTTTTTAAGCCAACGTTTCCCTCACCGGTTTCAAAAATTTCTTCAATAGTATTATTCTCATCTCTAATTATAAATCTATTACTATCGTATGCACTAATTACAAAACTCTCTTCTTCTGAATTTAATCCCATATTAATTTTTTCTATTTGAGGAAATTTAGTTGAATAAATTCCTAAGTTATAATTATTATGATATTCAGTAAGAGGTAAATCAATAATTGTAACAGTTCCATCTTGTTCAATTATTTTTGATAATCTTACATTTAATGATAACTCTTCAATCACACTATTAATCACACTTCTAGTTTGGACGAGCTGCATTTCAGTCTCAATTTCATCTTGACTAAGATTACCCAATAAATTCTGTATCCTATCCTGTGGATTGTTTTTATCAACCAATATTTCTTTTTTCAAGAGTACTGTTGACTGATATACTGGTTCTTTTATAAAATTATATAGCAATGCCACCATGATAAAAAGTAGAACAGAACCGATCATTATCCATCGTCGTCGTAGGATTACTCTAAAAATTTCTGTTAATGAAATTTCTGATTTACTCATAACATCTTCTTTTGTTTTATTATCACTCATTTTAATAATATTTATTATTTAGAAAATAAACCGGCAATAGCAACAAGAGCAGCAACACCAGATACTACTATAGAAACATCTCTTGCACGCACCCACCATGTTCTTGGTAGATAAACTTTGTCACCAGATTCAATTCCTATATCATTCAAGCTATTTTTACCCCTTAAGAATGATTCCAAATCAACATCCAATTGAGAGTCATTTCTAAGTATCATTACATTTTCAATATTTGAGTCATTAGTTTCTCCACCGGCCAATGAAATAAGATCTGTAATTGTTTCAAATCCGGTTAAATAATAAACGCCTGGTTTTCCAACTTCTCCAATTATATTTACTCTGATGAGCGGTTGCACTGTTATCTCTGGATTTTTGTAAATTTTAGAATATTCTGAAATTATGGATGATTGAATATCTGCAAATTCGTTAGATTGAGCGTTAATCATACCAATATAAGGAAGATGAATCCTTCCATTATCTTGAATGAAATATTCACCATGAATTTGTTCATCAACATTGTAGAATGAAATTTTTATTCCATCACCGGGTTTTAAGTTTTGGCCATAAGAAAAACTAATGAGCAAAAAAAATATTATTGATACAATTTTAAGATTATTTGTTGTCATTTCTTTCCCATGCATTTTTAATCTTTTTGTTAAAACTTATAACGTAATAAGTAGATTATGAGAGACCAATTTGTGATTGAAATCAAAAAAAATATATAAACTATGAACTAGAGTGATACTTGAATACAAAGCATCACATATTTTCCTCTAATATTTTTTCTTTTTCAACTTAGGGACAAATCTTAGATAAATTGTTTAGATATTTTACTACATCATTTGCTAAGCCAGTACTTGCATTCCAAGAGGTAATGTTGGGGTAAACTTGTGCTGAAGTTGCCAATAATATGTTGGTATTTTCAATCTTTATCTTAGGTTTTATTTTTGAATAACCTAATGGATAGATTGGTTCAACAAAAGGAGCTTTAAAGATTTTTACATCATGAATATCTTTTTCTGAAAAGTTCAAATCTGGATATAAACTTAATAATTGTTTCTTCCATCTCTCGGCAATCGAATTCTCATCTTCCAAAAATAGTTCAGATTCTCTATGACAATATTTCATAACATAAACCATATATTTATCACCGTATTTTTCTTTTTCAATCAATTCAGTCATTTCAACAATACCATCAAATTCTGTGTTTGAGTTGACCACAGGAGTCCAATAAAAGTTATCTAATGGTCTATTTAAGAAAAATAGAGCATTTACAACACCTTGATATGTCAGATTTGGATCAGTGAAGTTTTTCTCAATATTCGTACCTTTTAATGCTTTTGCAAATTGTGGAATAGGAATTGTAGAAATGACCCAATCTGTATTTATTGTTTCATTTTCAAGTACAACATCAACTCCAAAATCGGTTTTAATTAGTTTTTTTACTGGTGAAGAAGTTCTAATTTCCCCACCGTATTCTTTTATTTTTACTTCAATTGCATCAATAAAACCCTTTAGTCCACATTTTAGGTAACCTCTGGTTGCAATATTCTTTTCTCTACCTAATCTCTGCCAGATGTAAAGAGCAGGAAGGTTTCCAGAATGATCCCCAAATTTGGATAGAAAAAGCTGTTTCAATATTTTATTCCAAACTTTTTCACCATAAAGTTTTTTAAACCATTTTTCAATAGGTAGGTTATCTAAATCTTTTCCTTTACCTAAATATCTAAGTAGTACACTTATGACACCAAAGCGTAGTCGTTCAATAAAAGAAATGGGTTTAAATTTCAATAAATCAATTGGAGTATTGAAGGAATAACGTTCTCCATCAACTATAAAGCCCATTCGAGTAGGTTTCCAATAAAGTTGATCCATTAAACCAACTTCATCAATCAACTTAAGTAATGGATTATCAGAAGGCATTTGACAATGATAGAATTTGTCTATCCAATTATCACCGTATTTAAAAAATGTACCTAAACCACCCAATTGTGGACTACTTTCTAGTAAAGTAACTTCGTGACCGTCTTTAGCCAATTTATGTGAAGTTGCTAATCCAGCAATTCCCGCACCGATTACAACTATTTTTTTCATAATATTATTTTCTTCTTGGAGCTGGTGAAACTCGATCTCTGATAGCTAATTTTAGATATTGAAACAGAGTTTTAGATAATTTTAGTTTACTTTCGCCCATTTTCCTATCATATCTTAAAAAGAATGGGATCTCAACAATATGTGGATTCCAATGTCGTAACTTAAGTAAAAGTTCAACCATACAAGCAAAGCCTTGTTCAAGTATTAAGGTTTCTCCCCAATGCATTGAGGCTTTATTTAGTAAACTGACCCGGTAGGCTCTAAATCCGCTCGTAAAATCATTAATTTTGTTTAACGGAAGCAAAGTCTTAAAAACTACACTGGCACCTCTAGATAATAATCTTCTAAAGGGAGGAGCACTTTTATCATTTCCGCCGTCTACAAATCTTGATGCTATAACTATATCGGCACCATTTTCTATTTTAGATACCATTTGATCCATTAAAGAAACGTCGTGTGTATCATCTGCATCCATAATTAAAATTATATCATTACTGCCTGCCTGCGAAAGTGCTTCTTTGATGCCCGTCTGAACTGCTTGCCCCAAACCCATATTCTTTTCGTGATTAACAAGAGTTAAACTTAAGTTTTCTGCACTTTTCTTAGCAACAGTTTCTGTATTATCAGAAGAGCCATCGTTAACAACAACAACATTAACTTTAACTCCTAATGTTGATTTTAAAGCTGCAATTCTATTTAATTGATTTGGTAATGATTCTTCTTCGTTATATGCAGGAAGTACAAAATATACATTTTCCACCTTAATATTTGAACTCAATGCTTCCTCCATGCAACAATTATCATTTTGAGATATAATATTATTTTCTGAGTGGATTAATTCTTTTGCAAAAGTTTTTGTAACAACCATATTATGCCTAAACTTATTTTTTGATTTCAGTTATAGATGCAATAAACAAAAGTATTTATGGGAATTAGTGATTTGGCTCAATTCATTACTTCAAAATCTAATATTATTTTTTTAAGTTTATAATGTAGTAATATTAAAATAATTATTAAAATTTAATTCTATTAAAATGTTATAATATGAAAAAAAAAGTATCTGTCGTTTTTGGAACTAGACCAGAAGCAATCAAATTAATACCAGTATTGTTGGAATTACGTAAAAAAAATAATTTTGAAATAAATGTTTGTGTTACAGCTCAACATCGACAAATGCTAGATCAGGTATTAGAAATTTTTGATGTAGTTCCTGACATTGATCTAAATCTCATGACACCGAACCAAACATTAAGCTCTTTAACTGCAAATATAATTACTTCCATTGATGGATATTTTAGCGAATTCAAACCAGATATAGTAATAGTTCAGGGTGATACTACAACTGTTATGTCAGTATCGATTGTAGCATTTTATCATAAAATAAAAGTTGCCCACGTAGAGGCAGGTTTAAGAACATTTAGAAAATATTCTCCTTTCCCGGAAGAAATGAATAGAGTTATAACTTCCCGAATTGCTGACTACCACTTTGCCCCAACGGAGATTTCAGAAAATAATCTATTAGGAGAGGGTGTTCGGAAAAATAACATCTATATTACCGGTAATACAGTTATTGACGCTTTATTTTTGGCAACAGAAAAAGTAAAAGAAATAAATCCGACCATTGAGGATTTATGTAATGCGAATGAATTAGAAAAGTATGCGCCCTATGTTTTAATTACGGGGCATAGAAGAGAGAATTTCGGTGAAGGATTTATTAATATTTGTAAAGCCATTCATGAATTATCAAATAAATATCCAAAGTATAATTTTATATACCCAGTGCATCTTAATCCAAAAGTACAAGATCCAGTAAAGAAAATTCTAGGGAACTTGAAAAACGTTATTCTTTTAGAACCTCAAACCTATCTTCCATTTGTTTCTTTAATGATGAATTCCAAGATAATTTTAACTGATTCTGGTGGTGTTCAAGAAGAAGCTCCTAGTTTAGGCAAACCGGTTTTAGTTATGCGAGAAAATACGGAAAGACCTGAGGCTGTTACTGCTGGAACAGTGAAACTGGTTGGGACCAATAAACAAAAGATTATTGAAGAAGTTTCTATACTAATTGAAAATTCTAATATTTATGATACTATGGCTAATGCAATTAATCCTTATGGAGATGGCCATGCGAGTGAAAGAATTGTTGATATCCTTACAGATACCTAATTTAATTTTATCAATTCACATGTCTCATAATACTACAATTATTTTTATTCTAAATCTAATTTTGGTATAATTTAAAATGGGATTTATATCAATTGATTAATAATTATTAAAAAAATATTGTTTTCTATAATGATTGATATACATTTGGACTATATGTATAATTATTAGTTAAAATTAAAATTTCATTATTCTTTAATTAGAATAACTGTATTCTTGCAACTTAATAATTTAGCTTGTTAAAGTTATGTGACTAAACTGGCGAAGCTGTGTCCGCTAATTTTATTTATAAATAATCAAAGTATATAATATGAAAATACCACTATTAGATCTCAAAGCACAATATCAATCATTAAAAGGTGAATTGGATGATGCAATTCTTAAAACTGCAGAATCACAATATTTTATTCTTGGTCCTGAAGTTAAAAAACTAGAAGATGCAGTCGCTGATTTTCTGGGTGCGAAAAAAGCAGTTGGAGTTTCATCCGGGACGGATGCATTATTAATAGCGTTAATGGCAATTGATATTCAACCTGGCGATGAAGTTATTGTTCCAACATATTCTTTTTTTGCCACAGCAGGTGTAGTCTCAAGATTAAATGCTGTCCCGGTGTTTATCGATTGTGATCCGGTCACATTCAATATTGACCCAACCAAGATTGAAGAAAAAATTACAAAAAAGACAAAAGCCATTATCCCAGTTCATTTATATGGACAAAGTGCTGACATGGATCCAATAATGGAAATTGCTAAAAAGTATAACCTAAAAGTTATTGAAGATGGTGCACAAGCAATTAGTACACAATATGCTGATGGTAAATGTGTTGGTACAATTGGAGATATTGGATGCTATTCATTTTTCCCAAGTAAAAATTTGGGAGGTTATGGTGATGGCGGAATGGTTGTTACAATGGATGAAGAACTGGGTGAAAAACTTGAAATGTTACGTATGCATGGAAGTAAACCTAAATACTACCATAGCATAATTGGCGGTAATTTTAGACTTGATGCTATACAAGCAGCTGTCTTAAATGTTAAACTTCCACACTTAAATTCGTGGTCAGCTGGAAGAAGGAAAAATGCTGAATTGTACACAAAGCTATTTAAAGAAACAGCTTTAGCAACTGAAGAAGGGAAAATTGAGTTTGGTGAATCTAACAAAGTTCTACTTCCAAAAGCGATCTACAAAAAATCAGATTCGGTGAATCAAGAATCTTGTATCACGAATTATCACATTTACAATCAATATATTATTCGAGTTGAAAATAGAGATGAGCTGAGAAGTTATTTAGGTGAGAATAAAATAATGACTGAGGTTTACTATCCAGTTGCATTTCATAATCAAGAATGTTTCAAAGATTTAGCAAGTTCAAATGACAATTATCCTAATTCAGATTTTGCTGCTGATCATTGTCTGGCATTACCGATTTATCCCGAATTATCAGAAGAGCAAATCAAGTTTGTTGTTGATAAGATTAATGAGTTTGTTGCTAGATAGTAATATGACGGGAAGTCCGAATCAAGTCTGGCGTAAAAAGGAAAATTGTTTTAGAATTTTAACTTTAATGTAGCCGCAGACTTTAGTCTGCGAAACGAGGGACACATAATGAAAAAAAGAATACTTGTAACAGGCGGTGCAGGATTTCTAGGCAGTCATTTATCTGAGCGATTATTAAGAGAAGGAAATGAAGTAATTTGTGTAGATAACTTTTTTACTGGAGATAAAGCGAATATTGAACACTTGCTAGATAATCGATATTTTGAAATGTTAAGACACGATGTTACCTTTCCTCTATTTGTAGAGATTGATGAGATCTATAACCTGGCCTGTCCAGCATCTCCCGTTCATTATCAATTTGATCCAATTCAGACAACAAAAACGTCGGTTGTTGGAGCAATTAATATGCTTGGTCTTGCAAAAAGAACTAAAGCTAAAATATTGCAGGCGAGTACTTCAGAAGTATATGGTGACCCAGATGTGCACCCTCAGCCAGAGACTTACAAAGGATTAGTAAATCCAATTGGACCACGTGCGTGTTATGATGAAGGAAAAAGATGTGCAGAAACATTATTCTTTGATTATCACAGAATTTATAATATGAAAATTAAAGTGATGAGAATATTTAATACATACGGGCCCAGAATGGATCCGAATGATGGACGTGTTGTGAGTAATTTTATTGTTCAAGCGCTTAAAGGGGAAGATATTACAATTTTTGGCAATGGTAAACAAACCCGAAGTTTTTGTTATGTTGATGATCTGATTGACGGAATGATAAAATTAATGAATAGCAGAGATGATTTTACTGGTCCAGTGAATATTGGAAATCCCGGTGAATTTACAATGCTTGAACTTGCTGAAAAAGTTATTGAGATAACCGATTCGAAATCTAAACTTGTCTATATGGCTTTGCCACAAGATGACCCAATGCAGAGACAGCCAGACATTACTTTGGCTAAACAAGAACTAGCCTGGGAACCAAAAATTAATCTTGAAAATGGACTGACAAAAACAATTGAGTACTTTAAGACGATTGTATAAATAATGAATTCAGCAGCGAGAATTTAGAAGTCAGAATTAGAAACCAAGATCTGAATATCAAGATAAACGGAAAAGGCATAGGTGTTGAAACGTTGAAGAGTAGAAATGGTTAAATGTAGAGAGGTAGCAACTAAAAGAGTAAATTCGTAAAAGAGAATTTAAGTTCAATATATGAAACTCGTCACTCTTAATTAAGTTGTGAAAAGAAAAATCATTTGTCATTCCGGATTCTGACTTGTCCAACTTCGGGGGAGCCAGAATTTATAAAGACAAAAAGTGAATCTGTCATCCCGAATTTATTTCGGGATCTAAGAGGTCAGAAAGTAGATGCTGAAACTAGTTCAGCATGACACAGAGGAGGGATTCACATCACGTGGAGAACTTGTCATTCTGAAACCTTTGCTGATGAATATCAGTATTATTTGCTTTAAGCCTGTCATTCCGGTACTTGTCTACCTATGGCTTGATGATTTTTGAGCCAGAATCTAAAAAATATTTTGTATAAAATCATGTTTATCATATCTAAATTCTAACATAATTAAATGAAATTTATCAAAACCGAAATTCCAGAAGTAGTAATTATTGAGCCAAAAGTTTGGAGAGACGACAGAGGTTATTTTTTTGAGTGTTTTAAGCTTGATCAGTTTCAAAAAGAAATTGGGAATATTACTTTTGTTCAAGAGAATGAATCAAAATCTGTATATGGTGCTTTACGTGGACTTCACTATCAATTACCACCATTTGCTCAAAGTAAAATTGTAAAGGTCGTTGAAGGAAAAGTTCTTGATATTGCGGTCGATTTGCGTAAAAATTCACCATTCTTTGGCAAGTATGTTTCTGTTGAATTAAGCGAAGAAAATAAAAAGCAACTATTCATACCGCAAGGATTCGCGCATGGCTTTGTAACTCTTAGCGAATATGCGATTTTTCAGTATAAAGCCGATAATTATTATTCAAGAGAATCTGAGGCTGGAATTATTTATAATGACGAAAAATTAAATATTGATTGGCAAATAGATGCTGATAATATCAAGATATCTGATAAAGATAATTTGTTACCCAGTTTTAATGATGTTGTAAAGTTTAAATAAGGAGATCAGTTAGATAGAATCACCATTTACATTATGAAAAAAGTATTAAAAATTATACATATTAAAGAACAAGAAAATCAAAATAACCTCTTCTGGTCGAATACAAATGCTGAGCATAAACTGAGTGCACTGCAAGAAATTAGAGAACAATATATTGAGTTGTTTAATAAAAAAGAAGAATATAATGAAAGTAGAAAAGGACTTCGAAGAATTTATAGAGTTATTAAACAAGCACAAAGTTAAATATTTGGTTGTTGGAGCATATGCGTTAGCATATTATGCTGAACCGAGGAATACAGGGATATTGATTTCTTCGTAAAAAATAATAGAAGCAATGCAAAGAAAATTATAAAAGTACTGAAGGAGTTTGGATTTGGCGAACTTGAAATTTCTATAGATGATTTTATGAAAGAGAATAACGTAATTCAATTGGGATTCCCACCAGTTAGAATAGATTTATTAACCTCATTATCCGGACTTAATTTTGATGAAGCTTATAAGATTAAAAACGATGTTAAATTTGGTGAACAAAAAGTGCATTTTCTAGCCCAAAAAATCTTTGATTAGAAATAAAGAAGTTACGGGCAGAAAACAAGACATTGCTGATCTAGAAAAATTAAAGAATATTACAATTGATAATTCACAAAATAGTGATACAAGTAGTTGAAAATATCACTAAAAAAAACTTAAAGTTAGTGAAGTAGAAAGAAGAGAAGGGGATTCGGCAGAACTTGTTGGAGATTATAGTTCAGCTACCACGGTATTGAATTGAAAACCTGAATACAACTTAACAAAAATTATTGGATCTGCTTGGAATTGGCATTCCTAACCAAATTTTCTTTAGCATAAATCATCTTTTTCAATTCAACAAATAAACGGTTATAATAGCCAACAATTACATTAATAAAAACTAGGCATTTTATGGAAAAAGAAATAGTAATCAATGACATTATTGAAATTGCCAAAAAGGCTGGTGAGAAAATCCTAACTATATACAATTCTAGCGATTTTGAAATTGAAATTAAAGATGACAATTCTCCCTTGACTAAGGCAGATAAAGCATCGCACAATATTATTGCAAGCGAGCTTGAAACGCTTTACCCAGATATCCCAGTACTATCAGAAGAAGGCAAAGAAATTCCTTTTGAGCAAAGAAAAAAATGGAATAGTTTTTGGCTTATTGACCCACTGGACGGGACTAAAGAATTCATAAAAAGAAATGGTGAATTTACGGTAAACATTGCTTTGATTAAAAATGGCAAACCAGAACTAGGAGTTATTTATGTGCCTGTAACAGACGACCTTTATTATGGTGACACAATAAATGGCAGCTATAAAATTGATTCAAAAGGTGAAAAAAAGAAATTACAGGTTAGTGATAAAAAGGCGACTGAAGAGTTAAATGTTGTACAATCCCGCTCACATTCGGGTGAGGAAGAAAATGATTTTTACTCGAATTATACAATAGTTGACAGAATATCAAAAGGAAGTTCTCTAAAAATATGTCTTATTGCTGAAGGCGAAGCTGAACTTTATTTTCGTGGTGGTCCAACATGGGAATGGGATACTGGAGCTGGTCATGCAATTTTACTAGGTGCAGGTGGTCATTTTGTCAATAAAAATAAATCTGAATTGGTTTATAATAAAGAAATTATTAAGAACTTTGGTTTTATTGTTAGCGCATTCGAGGTTTAAAATATATACAATTTATTCTTTTTAATTTTAGGAGATATGATTTAATATGAGTGAGAATATAGTTTGGCATTTCACTAAAGTATCTCGTTTAGATCGCGAGCAACTAAAGAAAAATAGAGGTGTTTGCATATGGTTAACCGGATTAAGCGGAAGCGGAAAATCTACAATTGCAAATGAATTAGAATTACAGCTAAACCAAAAGGGTATGCATACTTATTTATTAGACGGTGATAATGTTAGAATAGGGCTAAATAAGAATTTAGATTTTTCTGAAAATGGTAGAAAAGAAAATATCAGACGTATTGGTGAAGTTGCCAAACTTTTTGTTGATGCTGGGATTGTTGTAATAACGGCTTTCATTTCACCTTTTATTGAAGATAGAGAAAGTATAAGAAAATTAATGGATAAAAATGATTTTATTGAAATCTTTGTAAAATGTGACCTTGAAACCTGTGAAGAGAGAGATCCAAAAGGACTATATAAAAAAGCTAGAGAAGGTAAAATAAAAGATTTTACTGGAATTTCTTCACCCTATGAGGAGCCTAAAAATCCTGAAATAATTATCGATAATGGAAAGAATTCTGATGTTAATTTTAATTTAAATGAGATAGTCAATTATTTATTAGATAATAAATATATTGACAAAAATTAACTATTCAATAACTTCATATTGATTTTAATTATTTTTGAGTATTGTTAATGTATAAAGAAACAAAAATCCGCTCTATTGTAAAAACCATCTCATGGAGAATACTTGCCACTTTAACGACCGTTACTTTGGTTTATATATTTATTGGTGATACAACCATAGCTTTTACAGTTGGCGGAATAGAAGTTTTTCTCAAGATGCTGATTTATTTTGTTCACGAGAGAGTTTGGGATAAGCTAAAATTTGGCAAGCATGAAATTCAACCCTTTGTTGTTTGGCTTACAGGTTTTGCAAGATCCGGAAAATCTGCTATTGGATTTGAATTAGCAACTCTCATAAAAGAAAAGAGTCTAAAGGTTGAACATTTAGATGGACATTCGGTAAGAGATTTATTCCCTCAAACTGGTTATTCTAGAAATGAAGTTAATCAACATATAGAGCGGGTTGGATATTTGGCTAGTAAATTAGAAAATCAGGGTGTATTTGTTGTTGCATCATTTTTATCACCATTTAAAGAATCACGGGAGTTTGTGAAAAACAATTGCAAGAATTTTGTTGAAGTTCATATTTCAACTCCAGTAGATGTATGTGAAGTAAATGATGAGAAAGGTGTTTACGCAAAGGCGCGTAGGGGTGAATTAACTAACTTTCCCGGAATAAATGTCGATTATGAGACTCCTGAAAATCCCACATTAAATATTGATACAACAAAGGTTTCAACTAAAGAAGCAGCAAATAAAATTTTTAATCATATAAAAAAATACATATAAAACTATGGATCATTTACAACAACTTGAAAACAAGAGCGTACATATTTTTAGAGAAGCATATGCCAATTTTAAGAATATGTGCATGCTTTGGTCAATTGGAAAAGACAGTACAGTATTATTATGGTTAGCAAGAAAGGCTTTTTTTGGTCACGTACCATTCCCCTTGGTTCATATTGACACAGCCTATAAAATTCCCGAAATGATTCAATACCGCGATCGTTTAGCACTTGAGTGGAAATTAAATATGGTTTATGGACAAAATGAAAAAGCTTTAGCTAATAAACAAACATATCCCGATGGTAATATTGATAGAATTGCATGCTGTAAGAATCTAAAAACGGATGCATTAAGAAATACACTAAGTGGTAAATGGAAAAGGTATCGTATGAATCATACAACCAGGCAATACGAAGTTGATAGAAATACCGAACCCTATACTGGTGTTATTGTTGGTGCACGAGCAGATGAAGAAGGCAGTAGGTCAAAGGAAAGATATTTTTCTCCCAGAGATTTAGAAAGTCAGTGGGATGTTGGGGATCAACCCCCAGAATTTTGGAATCAATTTAAAACTGATTTTGCTCCTGGAACCCATCTGAGGATTCATCCACTTTTAGATTGGACTGAACTTAATATATGGGAATATATTAAGAGAGAAAATATTCCTACAGTTTCACTTTATTATAATCAAGGAGAAGGCAAAAGATACAGATCATTGGGTTGTTATCCTTGTACTTCAGCTATTGATTCAGATTCAACGAATATTGATGAAATAATTGATGAATTAAAGAGTGGTAAACTAAAGAACGTGGCAGAGAGGTCAGGTAGAGAGCAAGATAAAGAGGATGGCGGCGGACTTGAAACATTACGTCGAGATGGGTATATGTAAAGAAAGACAAAAATGTACAAAGATTAAAAGGCAAAAAGGTTAAAAGACCATAACTTTGAGAATCAATAAAAATGGAATATGTGATTGAGTAAAAGGTTTGAGGATCTTGAAATTTGGAAAAGAAGTGTAAATCTAACAATTGAGATCTATAAACTTTTTATGAATTCTAAAGATTTTGGTTTTAAAGACCAAATTACCAGATCAGCATTATCAATTCCATCTAATATTGCTGAAGGGTTTGAAAGAGAATCAAACAAAGAATTCATACATTTTTTACATTATTCAAAAGGATCATGCGGAGAACTAAGAACGCAGCTATTTATTGCTATTAAAATTGGATATTTAGAAAAAGAATTAGGAAATAATTTAGTGGAAGAAGCAGAGGAAATTTCATATATGCTAAACGCATTTATTAAAAAAAGGAAAGAATTTAAATAACTGTTTAGTTTCGGCTATTTACCTTTTTGTCGCTTTACCTTTTTATCTTTTATTTTATAACAATTAATTAAGAATTTATTTTTTTAGGATTATTTTTATGAATGATACATTATCTCGACCCCAAATGAATATTGTTATTGCTGGACATGTAGATCATGGCAAAAGTACAGTAATTGGTAGATTATTAGCGGATACGAATTCTTTACCTGAAGGGAAACTAGAATTTGTAAAGCAGCAATGCGAAGTTAACGCACGTCCATTTGAATATGCATTTTTACTTGATGCATTAAAAGATGAACAATCCCAAGGGATTACAATAGATTCTGCCAGAGTATTTTTCAAATCAGAACAACGTGATTATATTATTATTGATGCGCCTGGTCATATTGAATTTCTAAAGAACATGGTTTCGGGTGCAGCCCGGGCCGAAGCCGCCTTACTTGTAATAGATGCAAATGAAGGAGTTCAAGAAAATTCTAGAAGACATGGTTATATGCTTTCTATGCTGGGTATAAAACAGATTGCTGTAGTTGTAAATAAAATGGATCTAGTAGAATACAAGGAAGAAGTTTTTAATAAAATTGTAACTGAATACACAGATTTTTTATCAAGCATTAATGTTATAGCCAATACATTTATTCCGGTAAGTGGACGTGAAGGTGACGGAATTGCCAATTTAACAGAAAACATTTCATGGTTTACAGGTAAAACAGCTCTTGGTGTTTTGGATAATTTCAAAAAAGAAAAACCTGCTTCCGATAAACCTTTTAGAATGCCGGTACAAGCTGTTTACAAATTTACCAATATGGGAGACGACAGAAGAATTGTTGCTGGAACTGTTGAGTCCGGATCACTTTCTGTTGGCGATACCGTTGTATTTTATCCATCAGGTAAAAAGAGCAAGGTAAAAACTATTGAAGGATTTAATGCTCCCAAGCAGGAAAGCATTACAGTTGATGAAAGTACAGGGTTTTCACTTGAAGAGCAAATTTATATTACGCGAGGTGAAATTGCAGTAAAAGATGGAGAGATGTCTCCAAAGACAAGTAAACGTGTTAAAGTAAGTCTTTTTTGGCTTGGCAGAAAACCTTTAGAAAAGAATAAGGATTATTTCCTAAAAATTGGATCAACTAAAGTTAATGTAAAATTAGAAGAAATATACCGAGTTATTAATGCTTCTAATCTTGATGCGAATGAAGTTCAAAATCAAGTTGGAAGACATGAAGTTGCTGAATGTTCATTGAAGTTAGATAAAGCTATTGCATTTGATCTCTCAAGGGATAATGATAAATTAAGTCGTTTTGTAATTGTAGATGAATATGAAATTGCTGGTGGTGGTATTATTCATGAGGTTTTAGAGGACAAATTTTCCCAAATTCGTGATAATGTAATAATTAGAAATTACAAATGGGAAAAATCAATTATTTCGCCCGAATTAAGAGCAGAAAAATACAATCAGAAATCCTCTCTCTTGTTAATAACAGGCGCTAGAGCTGCAGGAAAAAAAGAAGTAGCCAAAGCATTAGAAAGCCAGCTCTTTAATGATGGCAAAATTGTTTACTTCCTAGGTATCGGTAATGTAAAATATGGCATTGATGCAGATTTAGCCAGGGGGCATAATAGCAGGGAAGAGCACTTGAGACGTTTAGCTGAAGTTGCTCATATATTGCTTGATTCTGGTGTAATTTTAATAGTTACCGCAAGAGAATTAACCCAGGATGACCTTGAAATTATAAAAACTACTGTTAATCCCGAAAAAATTACTAGTATTTGGACCGGGGAAGATGTTACAACAGATTTATCTTATGACATTAAAGTACCGGGCAATTTGGATGTAAAAGAGTCTATAAAGAATATAAAATATAAACTTTATGAGAGTGGAGTAATATTTAAGCCTTGGTAAACAAAAGGCTAAAAGGAAAAGAGGCTAGTAGGAAAACAGACTAAAAGGAAAAAAGGCCAAAAGTTAGGTATAGAACCTTAAAATGTTGTCATTCCCACTTGAAGTGTGAAGCGGAAAAATCATTTGTCATTCCAGTATGTTTAAGACCGGAATCTAAAAAATCATTGTCATTTCCGTATGATTTTGACCCTAAATCTAATAAAATCATCTGTCATTCTGGACTCAGATCCGGAATCTAAAAGAACACGTTATTCTGAATCCTGTGCTGTCGAAGGGCAGTTTTATTTCGGGATCTAATAATCAGATGCTGAAACCAGTTCAGCATGACAATGAAGAGAGGTTCACATCACGTGGTGAACTTGTCATTTTGAATCCTTTGCTGACGAAGGGCAGTATTATTTCAGAATCTAAAACAAATGCTATCTATTTAAGTCCTTTTTGCTTAAAACCAGTCATTACAATATGATTTTGACCAAGAATCTATAAAAATCATCTGTCATTCCGGACTCTGATCCGGAATCTAAAAGAACGCGTTATTCTGAATCCTGTGCTGACGAAGGTCAGTATTATTTCGGGATCTAAAAATCAGATGCTGAAACCAGTTCAGCATGACAGATAAAAGAACCTGTCATTCCGGTATGTTTTTAGCCGGAATCTAGAAAAGTTATGATTAAATAAATCTTTCCCATATTCATAAACATACTTAAATGAAATTTATAGAAACAAAAATCCCAGAAGTAATAATCATTGAACCAAAAGTCTGGAAGGATGATAGAGGTTATTTTTACGAAAGTTTCAAACAAGAACTTTTCGAAAAAGAAATTGGAAAAATAAACTTCATTCAAGAAAATGAGTCAAAGTCAGTTTATGGTTCTTTACGTGGCTTACATTACCAATTACCACCCTTTGCACAATCAAAATTAGTTAGAGTAATTAGTGGTAAAGTTTTAGATGTTGCTATTGATATGCGAAAATCTTCATCTACATTTGGGAAATATATCTCGGCTGAATTGAGCTCAGAAAATAAAAAACAGTTATTCATTCCACAAGGTTTTGCTCATGGCTTTTTAACCTTAAGTGAAGAGGCAATATTTCAATATAAAGTTGACAATTATTATTCCAAAGAATCTGAAGCTGGAATAATTTTCAATGATGAAAAGTTAAATATAGAATGGCAGGTTGATCCGAATAAATTGATATTGTCAGAGAAAGATTTAATCTTACCAAATTATGAAAACTCAATCAAATTTATGTAAAAGATAGTTTTATGAAAAAAATACTAATAACTGGCGGAGCAGGCTTTATAGGTTCGCATGTTGTCCGATTATTTGTCAATAAATATCCTGAATATCACATATTCAATTTAGATAAACTCACTTATGCCGGTAATCTGGAAAATCTTTTGGATATAGAGAATAAGATAAATTATACCTTTGTTAAAGGAGATATTGTTGACAGTGTATTTATAAATGATCTCTTCATTCAACATAAATTCGATGCTATTATACATTTAGCTGCGGAATCTCATGTTGATAGATCGATTACAAATCCAATGGAATTTATTCAGACTAATATTGTTGGAACGGTCAATTTACTGAACGCGGCTAAACATATTTGGAAAGATAATTTTGAAAGTAAATTGTTTTATCATGTTTCCACCGATGAAGTTTATGGTTCATTAATGAAAGAAGGTTTTTTTACTGAGAAAACTTCTTATGATCCTCATAGTCCTTATTCCGCATCAAAAGCGAGTTCTGATCATTTAGTTCGGGCTTACTTTGATACTTATGGATTACCAATTGTAGTTTCAAATTGTTCAAATAATTATGGGCCTAATCAATTCCCGGAGAAACTAATTCCTCTTTTCATTAATAATATTATTCATGAAAAACCATTGCCTGTTTATGGTGAGGGGATTAATGTAAGAGACTGGCTATACGTTGTTGATCATGCAAATGCAATAGATGTCATTTTTCATAATGGTAAACTGGGAGAAACTTATAATATAGGCGGAAATAATGAATGGAAAAATATTGACCTTATAAAAGTTTTGTGTAAAATAATGGATAAAAAGTTAAATCGAGAAGAAGGGGATTCAGCAAAACTAATTACATTTATTGTAGATAGGGCTGGACACGATTTAAGATACGCAATTGATTCTTCAAAACTTCAGGCAGAATTAAACTGGAATCCTTCCCTTCAATTCGAGGAAGGACTTGAGAAAACAGTTGATTGGTATCTACACAACAAGGATTGGCTTCAAAATGTTACTAGTGGTGCATATAAAGAGTATTATAAAAAGCAATATCAAGGATAAATTTCAAGGTAAAAAGTAAAAAGTATAAAGGCGAAAGTATAAAGTGGAAAGTTCAAAGTAAGAATTTCAAGGTAAAAAGTTCAAAGTAAAAAGTTCAAAGGCAAAAGAATAAAAGATGGAAAAAGATTTAGCAGATCGATTATTTAATTTTGTTATTGAAGTGTTGAAATATTTAAGAACTATTAAAGATGATTACGAATCACGAGTTTTGAAGCATCAATTAGTTAAATCATGTACATCAGTTGGAGCAAACTACGAGGAATCACAAGGGGCTTCTAGTAGATCAGATTTTAATCATAAAGTTAAAATATCCTTAAAGGAAATAAGAGAAACAAATTACTGGTTAAGGATTTTTCAAACCCTTGAACTTGGAGATATAGATGAGTGCACCAGGCTATATAATGAATCTGAGGAACTGAAGAAGATTCTAGGAGCAATTTCATCAAAAGTAGCAAAATCTATAAATAAATAAAATTATAATATGAAAATTACTTTTATCTTTGAACTTTTTCCTTTTTACTTTTCAAACCGGAGGTTTGAATGAAAGGTATAATTTTAGCTGGCGGGTCAGGCACACGCTTATATCCGTTAACAAAAACTGTAAGTAAACAGTTATTGCCAATATATGATAAACCACTTATCTATTATCCTCTGTCAGTTTTAATGTTGTCTGGGATTAGAGAAATACTTATTATTTCTACACCACACGATTTACCTAGCTTTAAGGAATTATTTGGTGATGGAAGCCAGATTGGGCTAGATATACAATATGCCGAACAACCAAGTCCTGATGGTTTAGCTCAAGCTTTTATTATTGGTGAAGATTTTATTGGTGATGATGATGTTGCATTAGTACTAGGCGATAATATCTTTTACGGTTATGGTTTAACAGGTATGTTAAAAAGAAGTGTTGAAACTGTAACAAATGAAGGAAACGCGGTTGTATTTGGTTATTATGTTAATGATCCGGAAAGATATGGTGTTGTAGAATTTGATGAAAGTGGGAAAGTTTTATCAATTGAAGAAAAACCGAATGAACCCAAAAGCCATCATGCTGTGGTTGGCTTATATTTTTATACAAATGATGTTGTTCAAATTGCAAAGAATGTAAAGCCATCAGAAAGAGGCGAGTTGGAAATTACTTCTGTTAATAATGAATATTTGAAAAATGAACAACTTAATGTCGAATTATTTGGTAGGGGACAGGCATGGTTTGATACGGGTACTTTTGAATCTATGCAAGAAGCGGCGAGTTTTATTGAAACTATACAGAAAAGGCAGGGTTTGCAGATTGCATGTATTGAAGAGATAGCGTACAAAAATGGATGGATTACAAAAGAGCAAGTTGATGAGACTGCAGAAGTATATAAAAAGAACAGCTATGGGAAATATTTGTTTAATTTAATTAAGTAGTTGTTTTATTGGATGTCATTGCAAACTAGTTTCGGTTTCAAAATGAAAACAAATATAAGAACATATCATTCCGATGCACTTTTGAGCCTGAATCTAAAAAATTTATTATTAAATAATGTTTCATATCTATATACTGAAACCAGGCGGGCAAGTAAGTCCAACAAGACCAGTTTGTATAGAATATTTTAAGTAGGATTTAAAGATTATGAAAAACACTAAAATCTATATTGCCGGACATGAAGGTATGGTTGGATCAGCACTTTTGCGCAAAATTAAAGCTCTTGGTTATACTAATATTATCTATGAAGAATTTTCTAAATTAGATTTAAGAAACCAAAATACCGTTAATGAATATTTTTGCAAGCACCAACCTGAAATGGTTTTTCTTATTGCGGGTAAAGTTGGTGGTATTCAAGCAAATATAAATTATCCAGCAACTTTTCTATATGATAATATGATGATTGCAGCTAATGTCATAAATGCCGCAAAAAATAATAGAGTAAAAAAATTACTATTTTTAGGAAGTTCATGTATATATCCAAGATTGGCTAAGCAGCCAATGAAAGAAGAATATCTTCTAACTGGAAAATTGGAACCAACTAATGAGGGCTATGCAATAGGAAAAATTGCTGGGATAAAGCTTTGTGAGTATTTTAATAAAGAGTTTAATACTAATTTTATTTCTGCAATACCTCCTAATTTATTTGGGCCAGGTGATAATTTTTCAACTGAGCATTCACATGTTATTTCAGCATTAATTAAAAAAATTCATGCAGCAAAACAAGACTCTTTGGAGAAAGTTTCAATTTGGGGAACTGGTAGCGCACGACGAGAATTTATGCTAACCGAAGATTTAGTTGATGGATTACTATTTTTGATGAATAATTACAAGCAAAATGAACCTATTAATATTGGTACAGCTGAAGATATCTCAATTAGGGAATTAGCAGAGATTATTAAAGAGGTTGTTAAGTTTGATGGAGATATCGAATGGGATAAAAGTAAACCTGATGGTATGCCCCAAAAGTTAATGGATTCAGGAAGAATAAATAAAATTGGCTGGAAACCTAAATATTCGTTCAAAGATGGTATAGTGAAAACGTATGATTGGTACAAACAAAATGTTAATTATTAGGAATTAGAAGATGAAAAAAGCATTAATAACAGGAATTACAGGGCAAGATGGTAGCTATCTCGCTGAGATTTTGTTAGAAAAAGGATATGAAGTTCATGGAATAATAAGGCGAAGTAGTTCATTCAACACTGGAAGGATTGACCATCTTTTTAATGATGATAGGATCATAAACAAAAAGCTTTTTCTACATTATGGTGATTTGGTTGATACCAGTAGTTTGAATCGATTACTAGAAAAAATTGGACCTGAAGAAATTTATAACCTGGGTGCACAGAGTCATGTGAAAGTTTCTTTTGATGTCCCCGATTATACAGCACAAGTAGATGCGCTAGGGACGCTAAGATTTCTTGATTCTATTCGAGAAGTTGGCTTAGGGAAAACAAGTAAGTTATACCAGGCTTCTACGAGTGAATTATATGGTAAAGTTCAGGAAGTACCACAGACAGAAACAACATCATTTTATCCACGGTCACCATATGGTGTTGCAAAATTATATGGCTTTTGGATTGTTAAGAACTATAGAGAAGCATATGGCATTTTTGCCAGCAATGGTATTTTATTTAACCATGAAAGTCCGAGAAGGGGGGAGACTTTTGTTACAAGAAAGATAACAAGAGCTACCGCCAGAATTGCTAATGGGCTACAAGAGAATTTATTACTCGGTAATTTAAATGCTAAACGCGATTGGGGTTATGCCCCAGAATATTGCGAAGGAATGTGGCAGATACTGCAACAGGAGAAAGCAGATGATTTTGTTCTATCAACTGGGGAAACACAGACGGTCCGTGAGTTTGCAGACATTGCCTTTAATGAATTAGGAATTAAATTAGATTGGTTAGGTGAAAACGAGAATGAGAAAGGGGTAGTTAAATCTATTGATAAAGAGAAATATGAAACTATTAAGGGTGATTTTATTGACAAGAATTATGCGATAAATCCCCAACTTTCCCAATCCAAATTTTTAATTTCTGATCTTAAGATTGGTTCTGTTGTTGTAGCAGTTGACCCAAAGTATTTTCGTCCAACTGAAGTTGACCTTCTCATCGGGGATTCAAATAAAGCAAAAGAATCATTTGGTTGGGAAGCAAAAACAAAATTTAATGAACTTGTTAAAATGATGGCAATTGCAGATTTTGATAAAGTTTTACAACGCGGCTACTAAACATAATATTATTACATATATAGATTGAGATAAATATGAAAATTCCATTAATGAAGAATGCTTTTTTACATGAAAAGGAAACAAGAGAAGGCTTGGCAAATTTTATACTTACCGCCCCAAGATTAAGTATGGATGAAAATTGTTTTAAGTTTGAAGATGAGTTTAAGATTAAACAAAAAAGATCTGATGCAATTTTGTATAATAGTGGAGGGAGTGCCAATTTGGCATTATTACAGGCTCTTAAGAATATGGGGAGGTTAAAAGTTGGAGATAAAATTGGTTTTTCTGCTCTGACTTGGTCAACAAATGTGATGCCAATAATTCAGCTTGGTTTTATCCCTATTCCACTTGATGTTGAACCCAATAAATTAAATGTTATGTCTCATCATCTTGAGAAATTATTAAAAAATGAAACACTTGATGCTTTTTTTGTAACAAATGTTCTTGGTTTTGCAGGTGATTTGCATAAGATAAAAAGCATTTGCAATGAGAATAATATTATACTTCTAGAGGATAATTGCGAATCATTAGGAAGTGAGTTACTAGAAGGCAAAACTGGAAATTTTAGCTTAGCGGCTACATTTTCATTTTATGTTGCTCACCATATGTCCACAATTGAAGGCGGCATGATTTGCACAGATGATGAAGAATTAGGTGCTATGCTTAGGATTGTAAGAGCTAATGGTTGGGATCGCAATTTGACTGATGAACAAAAATCAAAAATTAGATTTGAAAACCAAGTGAAAAATTCTTTTGAAGCAAATTATTCATTTTATGATTTAGGCTTTAATCTAAGACCAACAGAAATAACTGGTTATTTAGGTCTGGAACAATTAAAATATCTTGATGAAACTGTTGATGCAAGGGTAAAAAACTTTTCGTCGTTTTTAGATATTATTGAAAGAAATGATGAACTAATGTCTTTTAATACTTCTGGAATGAAGAAGATATCTAGTTTTGCTTTTCCAATAATATGCAAAACTCCTGAATTTCGTAAAAAATATATTAAAATATTTCAAAATAGTGAAATTGAGATAAGACCTATTATAGCTGGAAACATGCTAAAACAACCTTTTTATTCTCTCTATGCTAATAATAATTTCAAATTGGAAGGAGCTGACTTTATTCATAAATGTGGCTTTTACTGTGGTAATTATCCAGAATTAACAAATACGGATCTAAATATTATTTGGGAATGCCTAGGTTAAACAAAAAATGAAATTGCGCAAATTATTATTCAAAAATTCTGTCAGTGGATTTTCCCAGGGAATAATTAATATACTTCTAGTATTTTCAATTCTCCCTTTAATTATTAATATTCTTGGAGCTGAGGAATATGGAATGTTTTCACTGATTATTATAATAGGTAATCTAAATGTATTTACAAATCTTGGTTTAACCAATGCATTGGTTAAATTTTTAGCAAGCCAAGGAAAGATTATTGAATCAAACTATGACATAATTGTTACGACTATAATAATTGCGTGCATTTTAATACCATTTACTTTTGGGGCAATCATATTTAATAAAATTATATTAATCGATTTTCTTAATATTCCGTTTGATTCTTACAAAGTTGTAAAATTATTTTTTTTTTACCAGTTGGGAGCAAATTTTTTTCTAATTTTAGGTCAAATTCCTAAAGCAGCTCTTGATGCTGAACAAAAAATTGTTACAACAAATATTTTACAGATTATTTACAACTTTTGTTATTGGGGATTAATAGCAACAGTTTTATTATTGGGATACAGATTAGAGGCGGTTGGCCTGGCAGTTTTTTTTGCATCTCTAGTTTGGTTTCTGTTAATTAATTATAACTTTTTTAGATATTGGGGTCATCTTTCCTTTAGTGGTTTAAAAAATAACTATAAAAGAATAGTTAGAAAACAATTAAGTTATAGTTTGAAAATATATTCGAGCGGAGTAATTGGTTTTTTCTATGAACCTTTTTCAAAAATTCTTATTGCGCATTTTATTGGTGTCACTGAGGTTGGATTTTTTGATATTGCTCTGCGAATAAAAAATCAATTGTTTGGTGTAATTTCAAAAATATTCTATCCTCTATATCCATTACTTTCAAGTTTAGATGATAAAAATAAAATTAGATTACTAGTTCACGATATAGAGCAAAAAACCTTCTTTATTGTAATTCCGATGATTACAATAATAATTTTTACAATTAATCCCTTTGTACAATTATGGATTGGCCATGATGTACAAATAATTTCGATCAGCATCATGTTAATATTATCATCTTTTATGTTTGGAAGTATTACTGTATATCCAAACTATTTATTTCTTGTAGCTAAAGGGCATGCAGCTAAAACCATTATACTTCAATTTATCAACGTTATTTTTAATTTTGTTGTATTTTATTTAACTTTAAGTTGGCTGGGGTATTATTCAGCTGTTGTTGGAAATATTGTAGCGATTCTTGTATCATTTTTGTTTTCTTTACTTTATCAGAAAAAATATTTGGATAGTTTAATTTTTGATGACTGGAATCAAATTGGGAAAATTATATTCTTAGCATTTATAAACCTTGTTATAGGATACTTGTTAAGTGTTAATATTATAGATCCTTTAACAAGACTTATTATTATCCCTGTAATTCTAACAATAAATACTCTAATAATATTCTACTTGCTAAAATTCTTTACTTTCGATGATTTTCTGAGATATTTTGGAAAAAGTGTTGAAGGGAATAAAATTATTAAATCATTTATAAGGTAAATTATTCTGAAAAATCTTTTTTTAATAAAAACAATGAATAAGAGTCATGTATCTCAAGATGTAATTTTAGAATTTGAAAATGATATTATTAAAAATACTGCTTGGGATAAAGTTCATGGACCATCCAATTATGGAATTAAGATATGGTATAAAATAGAAAAATTTTTACGACCTACTAAAATTAAAATTTACTCAAAAAAAAAATATTTACTAATTGGTCTTCCAATTGCCAAGGCATTACCCTTTTTTTTGTTCCCTGCTAAATTAAAAATGATTTTCATGTATGATGCTTGGGAGCCAAATTTTCAAGATATTGAAAAAATTATACGTAAATATAATATTAATCTTTTGTTCAATACGAGTATGCAATCATCTACATATTTTAATAGTTTAAATATAAAAAAATTTAAGTCTTTTTGGGTACCTGAAGGCATAAATATTTGTAATTATACAAATATAAAATGTAGCGAGCGTGAAATTGATGTTTTACAATTTGGTAGGAAATGGGAATGGTATCATAATAAAATCAAACCTTTCTGCGAAAATAGAAACTTTAACTATATACATGAAGAAAAGAAAGGTGATATTATTTTTAAGTCTAGAGATGAATTTATTAGTGGACTCGCAAATTCAAAAATATCTATTTGCGTTCCTTCAAACATAACAGATCCAAAAAGAAGTGGATATATTTCAACAATGACTAATAGATATCTTCAATCAATGGCTTCGAAATGTCTGATTTTAGGTAAAATACCAAATGATATGAGAGCATTATTTGATTATAATCCAATTATTGAGATTGATGATGTTCAACCTGTTGAACAATTGGAGTATATATTAAACAATTTTGATAATTATCAAGATTTAATTAATAAAAATTATTCTATAATTAAAGCTAAACACCAGTGGATCAACAGAATTGAAATGATCGAAAATTGTATAAATGAATATGAATCATATTATTAGTATGCGCTATATTTATTTAGCAAAGAAATGTAATATCCTTGATTATAAAAGAAATAAACAAATCACCACATTTAATAAGATAGATTTTATGAAATCAATAAAAATAATTAAGAAATATTAATATGTTAATGTTATTATTTTTACTCATTCTTGTTATTACAAACTTCTTTGGAATGTTTAATGCGTTAGAGGCATATAGAATACCCGGAATAGGAAAGCCAAGCGATTTTCTATTAATACTACTAAACATTATGGTATTGGCTAAAGTATTATTCAATAAGAAAATACTTACAATACCAGAAAAAAGTATTATAAAACTTAATTTAATTGTTTTAAGTTATATTGTTTTTTTGATTTTCTATTCATCATTTTTTACTGGAAGAGAAAGTTTTAATTATGCTTTGCGTGTTGGAGGGATATATTTATATTATTCAGCTTTCTTATTTCCGATTTTCTTAATTACTAAACAAAAAGATTTTTTTAACTTTATTAATTTTCTTCGCATTGGAGGAATTATTACTGGGAGCTTAGCTATTATTAGCAATATTTTGGGCTATAGTGTTGCCCATGGTGTTGTATCTGGTGGTTATGGTAATTTTATAAGAGTCTATTTGCCTGAGTTTTTCAACTATTTTGTTATAGTATTTTGGACAATTCAATTTATTACAAAGGAAAGAAGAATTATAAAGATTCATTATGTTGAACTTTTTATTAGCATATTAGGTATTATACTTTTTGTTGGAAGAACAAGAATGATTGTACTAGTTTTAATGATTTTGGGTTCAATGTATTTCCTTTCCAAACAATCAAAAAATCGTAAAAAGATTTTATTATATTTTATTATATTTGGAATAGGTATGTTTTTTATCCTAAATATTTTTCAAATAGACGCAGCGATTATTCTTCAAAGGTTTCAAGATGGATATATTGAAACTCAGCAAGGCACTGGCAATCTAAGTTTACGTTTTTATGCAATTGGATTAGGCTATGAGATTTTTTCAACTATGCCTTTTTTTGGCACAGGTTTTATTCATTCAAATTCTAATTTTTTTTCAAATCTGGTAACAACTGATTTTGGTTCAGCGTATGCAACTACAAATAATACTGATTTTGGTTTAGCATCAATTCTATTTACCACGGGAATTATTGGCTTTTCTTTAATTACTATGTTTATAATAAGCTTTTTATTTATAATTAAGAATGAATTGACAAAAATGATGACATATTATAAAATTAATATACAAATTATATTTGGTTTAACCATTCTAACAATGGTTTTATTTGAATATTTTGTTGAGCAAGTATCTGGAAATACTTTTGGAAATAGATCTATGACAACATATTTAATAGCAATGGGATTTGCAATTTCACAAATTAGCAGAAAGAATCTTTGGGCACAAAAAAATGGTGAAAAATGAAAATTAGTATTATTACACCTTCATATAATCAAGGTGAATTTATTGAAAAGAATATTCTTTCTATATTGAATCAAAATTACACTGATTTTGAACATATTATCATTGATGGTGGATCTAATGATAATACTTTAGATATTCTAAAAAAATATACTCACTTAACATGGATTTCCGAAAAAGATGAAGGTCAAGCAGACGCATTAAACAAAGGATTAAAATTAGCAAATGGAGAGATTATTGGATGGTTAAACTCTGATGATTATTACCTAAATAATACGTTTATTTCTATTAGTAATATTTTTGATACTAATAATAATGAATGGTTGATTGGGAATATACAATCTTATTTCACGAAAAATGATAAATTTACTAAACTTTATAGTCCAACTGTAACATTTAATAATCTTTTATTAAATCCAGACATAGTTAGACAACAAGCTACTTTTTTTAGAAAGTCATTTCTAAAAAAAATTGGTGGTTGGCAGAAGAAATATTATATGATTATGGATTATGATTTATGGATACGCGCATCAAAAGTCTCAACTCCCAAAATGGTCAATGACTTTTATGCAGTATTTGTCCATCATCCCAACCAAAAAACAGATCCCAAAAATCATATTATTCAAACAAAAGAGATCGTTCAAGTTTTAATAAGAGAAAAAGCCACTTTCAGTAATATAATTAGAATTGTTCTCAAAAAGAGTATTATTCTCTTACGTTATCAAGTAAAAAAGTTTGTTATGAGACTTTTTTCAATGTTAAAAAATTGATTTAGTATGTAGTAATATGGATAACTTGGTAATACTTTCCTAATAATTAGTCAATAAAGAACTGCATAGAAGTAAGATTTTTTGATCCTTTGAAATTCGAAGTTAATGACAAGTTTTGTTAAGATTGGGAATGTATTTATTAAAATGCATATGCTTGACAAAAAATATTGTTACAAAACTGATTTATAATTTAATAATTAGTGAATAATGAAAATTGCACATATCTTTTGGACCTTTACTGTTGGCGGTGCAGAAGAAATGGTTTTAGATATAATTAAAAATCAAAATAAAAATAACTTTTATCAATTAATAATTATTAACAAGCTATATGATAAAATCCTTATTGATAAATTACCAAAGAACGTAGAACTAACTTTAATTGATAGAAAACCTCAAAGTTATAATATCTACAAATTTCTAAAATTTTGGTTTATTATAAAATTTAGTACAGCAAATATAGTACACTGTCATAACTACCATACAATAAAGTTTTTAAAATTTATTTATAAACCAATTTGCCTTACTATTCATGATGTTAGTTTTCCCTCAAAGTATTTTTCAAAATATACTAAACTATTTGCAATTTCAAAATCAGTTCAAAATTATGTTGAAGAAGAGAGTGGACTTACATCAACATTGGTTTATAATGGTATTGAAACCAGTAGAATAAAAGTTAAAGTGAACTATAAATTCGATAAGTTTAAAATCATTCAAATTAGTAGACTAGATCATAAAAAGAAGGGGCAGGACGTCTTAATAAATGCAATTGATATTTTGGTAAATAAAATTAAATTAAAAAACTTCAACTTGTCTTTGGTTGGAGAAGGTGATTCCTATAATTATTTAAAAAATTTAATAAAAGAAAAAGGTCTTGAAAAGTTTATATCTCTTACTGGTAAATTAAAGCGGGAAGAAATATACTCTTCCCTTGCGGATTATAATTTGTTAGTACAACCCTCAATATGGGAAGGATTTGGATTAACCGTTGTGGAAGGAATGGTTGCAGGGGTACCTGTTTTAGTCTCGGATGTAGATGGACCTTTAGAGATAATAAATAATGGTAAGTATGGCACCTCATTTTATCATGAAGATCCTCTTGATTGTGCAAAAAAAATTAATTTTATATATGAAAATTATCATATGATGTGTGACACTATTAAAATTAACAATATTAGGAATTATACAATTAATAACTTTGATATACTAAGAGTTGCTACACAGTATGAAGAAGAATATTCTAGATTGTTAGAAAATTAAATTATGAAATTATATTTCTTATTTATTAAATATCTTTCTTTATTTATCAAAAATGATAAACGTTTCATTTATTATGAACAATTAATGGAAAATTTGAGCGTTTCTCGTGATGAAATTGTAAGTCTTCAAAAAAAGAAAATCAAAGAATTAATTAATCATGCTTATAATCAAACCGAATATTATAAATACTTGTTCGATCAAAACAATATTGATTATAAGAGTATAAGCTCGTATGAGGATATAGCTCGAATACCAATACTGACAAAGAATGACATAAAAGTTAATCTTGAGAGTATTAAATCTAATGATAAATTTGGGAAGTCACTTTTTAGAGTTACTAGTGGAGGTTCAACAGGGGAACAAGCTGTTTTTTTCAAATCTAAATATTTTGAAGAAATGTCTAGAGCTGTTTGGTTGAGGAATAATAGTATTGTTGATTGGCAACCACACGATAAGTCTGTGTGGATATGGGGTTCTCCAATTGAAAATTCTAAATTAAGTAAAAGTATTATCGCAAAGGTTGCTTGGAAACTAAATAGAAGAATTATCCTTAATGCATATGGTTACTCTAAAGATGATTTTTTTAATTGGACTGATACTATTCTGAAATTCAAACCAAAAGTTCTTTTTGGTTATTCAAGTATAATTTATGAACTAGCCAAATTTATTAGAGAACAAAATATTAGTTTTCCCTCACTCAAGATAATTGTTTCTACCACAGAAAAACTATTGAGGCGCACTGAAATTGAAGATGCTTTTCACTGTAAAGTATTTGATCAATATGGCTGTAGAGAAATGTTATCAATCGCTATTGAATATAAAGAAAATGAAATGCTTTTAACTGATGATGTTGTATTAACTCATTTTGGATCTGAAGGTGAATTGTTATTAACAGCTCTTGATTCATTTGGATTTCCATTAATTAACTATAAAGTAGGAGATATTGGACAAAGTGGGAATAGGAAATATGATTATTTGAATCACAAATATCCTTTCCCATCATTAGATCTTCAAATTGGTCGCATTACTGAAAACTTTATAAATTTTTCTTATAAAACAATATCAACCTCTGCATTGTCAACGTATTTATCGACATTAGAATTAAATATTGAGATGCATCAGTTAATACAAAAGAATTTTAAAGAATTCAAGATAAATTTTATTGTAAGTAATTCATTGTTTAAACAAGAGAATTATGAGAAAAAAGTAAAATGTGTATTAGAGAAGTATTTTGGAGAAAATTTAATTTTAACTTTCAATAAAGTTATGGAAATTTCAGCAGAATCCAGTGGAAAACGCTTATTGTTTAAAAGAACTTTTTTAATATAACATATTAAATATCTTGTTATTAGTGTTACTTAATTTATAGTTATCTATTTAGTGCTTATAAATGAAAATATTGATTATTAATTATAGATTTTATATCTCTGGTGGACCTGAGAGATATATGTTTAACTTAATTGACTTATTAGAATCAAAAGGCCATACCATAATACCATTTTCGATTAATTATGATAAGAACCACACTACCGATTATTCTGATTATTTTGTCGATCCATTAACCTCTTCATCGGAAGTATTTTTCAAAGAACATAGATTAAATGCTCAAAATATATTAAGAATCCTTTCTCGATCCTTTTATTCAAAAAATGTTTATAATAAATTGAGCAAGCTTATTGATGATACTAAACCTGACTTTGCAATTGTCTTGCATTATCTAAAGAAACTATCTCCAGCTGTACTGCAAGCATTAAATGATAAAAATATTCATTATTTTGTCAGAATATCTGATTTTTTAATGATATGTCCTAATGCTCATTTAATTAGAGAAGATAAGATTTGTGAATTATGTATAAAAGGTGGCTTGTTTAATAGTGTTAAATATAAGTGTGTACAAGATTCCTTTGGAGCATCTGTTGTTCATTATTTAGCTACAAAGTATCACGGCTATAAAAAATATTTTAAAAATATTAGATTTTTTGCTGTTCCTAGTAAATTTACAATGGCTAAAATGATAGAGGGAGGAGTAGGTTCTGATAAATTAGTCTATCTCCCTACATTTATTAGAGCAAAAAAGGGAAATGATAAGATTCTTAAGAAAAATCAAATTGTTTTTGTTGGTCGGTTAGAAAGAACAAAAGGAGTTCACATTCTTTTAGAAGCTCTTTATGAAATAAGCAAAAACAAATATGCTGATTTCAAGACTTTAATTATCGGCGATGGTAATAAAGAATATGTTGAAGAATTAAAATCATTTATAACAAATTATGATCTAAGGGATGTTCATTTCTTAGGACGCCTTGAAAAAGAAGATGTGGAATTAAAATTTGCGGAATCATTATGTTCTGTGGCACCTTCAATTTGGTATGATAATATGCCCAATTCAGTTTTAGAAAGCTTTGCTAATGGAACTCCAGTAATTGTACCAGAACATGGTTCATTTATTGAAATTGTTAAGAATGGTAGTAACGGCCTTTTTTTTAATCCTTCCAATAGTAAAGATTTATCAAATAAAATATTAATGATGTTAACAGAATTAGATATTAATAAAATGGCAGAGAATTGCATTAATTATATAGAATCGAATCATAATCCCGATGATCATTATACTAAAATCCTTAATATATATAATAAAATAACTTAGGACAATTATGAAAAAAATTTACATAGCTGGTTGCGGAGGAATGCTTGGTGAAGCATTTTATACACAATTTAAATATGATTATGAGTTAAAATGTACTGATAAAGACGTGAATGAAGATTGGTTGTCATTTTTAGATTTTAGAGATTATGATCTCTACAAGAAAGATGTTATAGATTTTAATCCAGCTTATTTGTTTCACCTTGGGGCATATACTGATTTGGAATTCTGTGAAGAAAATGAAGATGATACATATGCTACAAATACTCTTGCAGTAGAAAATGCTGTGCACATTGCAAATGATTTAGATATTCCCTTATTGTACATTAGTACTGCCGGTATATTTGATGGTGGGCAAGTTTTATATGATGACTGGGATAAACCGAACCCACTTGGAGTTTATGCAAGATCTAAATATATGGGTGAACGATTTGTTGTTGAAAATGTTAAGAAACACTTAGTTTGTCGTGCAGGTTGGATGATGGGAGGAGGTCCGAATAAGGATAAAAAATTTATACAAAAACTAATGAAACAAATAAAAAGTGGAACTAAAGAATTATTTATTGTAAATGATAAGGACGGCACCCCAACTTATACTCACGATTTCGCAAGAAATGTAAAACTTCTTATAGGAAAAGAGTGTTGGGGATTATATAATATGGTTTGTGGGGGCCAAACTAGTCGCCTAGAAGTTGCTGAAGAATTAATTAAACTTCTTGGTATGGAAAAAGAAATAAAATTATCCGAAGTTTCCTCAGACTACTTTAAGAAAGAATACTATGCTGATAGACCTCCTTCAGAGAGATTGATAAATAAAAAGCTAGAGCTTAGAAAACTTAACATTATGCGTGATTGGAGAATTTCCTTAAAAGAATATTTTGAAACTTATTATACAAATTATTTAAAATGAAAAAAATAGCAATATTGGGGACAAGAGGAATTCCTGCTTCATACAGTGGATTTGAAACAAGTGTCGAGGAAACAGCAATCCGATTTGCAAAAAACGGGTTTGATGTCACGGTATTTTGTAGAAGTAATCATTATGACGAAAAGCATGATAGTTATAAAGGAGTAAAATTAAAGTACTTATCCTCCATTAAAACTAAGCATTTGGATACTGTTTCAAATTCTATTTTGTCAATATTTGTAGTTGCAAAGGAGCAATATGACATAATTATTATATATGGTATTGGTAATGCTTATTTTATTCCGTTTCTAAAAATGTTTTGTAAAAATATTATTTCAGTTGTTGATGGTGCCGATTGGGAAAGAGACAAATGGAGTAAATTTGCAAAAATTATTCTTAGTACGGGGCGAAAATTTGCAGTGAAATTTGCAAATAACTATATCGTGGATAATGAACTTCTGGCAAGTGAATATAAAAGGAGATTTAAAAAAGAGCCTATCTTCATACCATATGGAGCAACAGTTCCACAAGAATATGACAAATCCATTCTTGATAAACTTGGTTTGGAGTCTAATAAGTATATAGTATTTATTGGTCGATACGTAAAAGAAAAGGGGATAGAATTTCTAATTGAAAACTTTAAAAAAATAAATACTTCGAAAAAATTGGTGTTAATTGGGGGGAATGACACAGACAAAAAATATGAGGCACATTTAAAAAAATTAAAAGCTAAAAATGTTATTCATTTAGGTTTTATTTATGGTAAGGAATATGAAGCTGTTCTTAAGTTTGCTCAACTTTATGTGTCTGGTTCATTTTTAGAAGGGACTTCACCATCTCTTTTAAGTGGTATGGCAATCAACGGTTTTGCTCTTGTAAGTGATATACCTGAAAATATCGAAGTTCTGAAAGGAACGTGTGCAACCTATAAAGTTGGTAATAACAAGGATCTTCAGGAAAAATTATCATTTTTTCTAGAAAACAATGAGTTAGTAGAATCAGAAAGAGGAAAAACACGAAGAATTGTTGAAGAGAACTATAGTTGGGAAAAAATTACGAATCAATACATCGAACTTTTTTAAAAATAAAGCCAACTCATGATTCATCAATTCTAAACATTTGCCACAAATTACTCTTCTCCAGTAGAACAAAATATTGTGTTAATGGTTATTATTTTGAATTGGACTCTTCTTCTCATATCAAAAGATAAATTTCGGTATTTCCTCATTTGATATTTTCCCCTTTTACTACATTTTCCTTTTTTTTTTGTGTCAAAATCATTCGTTGTTTATATTGAACTAAAAGTAGAATTTTTATATACAATTCATTTTTAAAAGATATTTTAGTTTGTTACAACCGGGTTTTTCTCATCCACGGAAAACATCTTAAAATCTAATATTTTTAATTCTTTTAATTCTTTTAATTCTTTTAATTCTTCGTTAATATGTAGGTTCTAAAACTAGATACTTATAATCTAACAGTTAAGTAGATGTAGATATGGATGTTCTTAGAAAATATAAATTATAATGTATTTGATTATATGACCTTGTTACCGCATTCTAAACATATCCTAAGACTGATATATCAAAAACTATTTTATTGAATTGATTGAAAAATAAAAATTGTAAACAAATCAAGAAACTGAACTCAAAATTTTCTTTCTCTTATGCTCAATAACCGAAATAAACTACAATTTTTCAGACAAACAGTCGACTACATAGTTCTTGTGTTGAGCTTTGTTTTTGCATTATTTCTTACTTATCAAAAATTACATTTTGAGCTATCTTCTTTCGATGTATTTTTTCTTTTATTACTTATTTTGCTTTGGTTTTTTGTTTCAAAATCTTTTGGCGTTTATGATGAATTCAGAAGCAGAAATTTTGTACACGAGTTTATTGCCGTATTAAAATCAATAATTGTTTATACAATTGTAATGATTATAATACTGTTTATGGTTAGAAGTCAAGCGCATTCAAGATATTTTGTTGCCGTTAATAGTTTGTCGTTGCTAACACTTTTAATATTCTCCAAAATAATAGTAAGGCAATCAATTGTTTCTTTGCGTGTAAAAGGCAGAAATCTAAGATATTTACTTATTATTGGTTCCGGTGGTATTGGCAGAACTTTTGGTAGAATGGTCAGCAAGAACATGAGTTTTGGTTACAGTATTATAGGTTTTTTGGATGATCATAAAGCTTTTTTAAAGGATGAAGAATATCTTGGCAGAATAGAAGATCTAGATAAAATACTTATGGAGAGACAAATAGATGATGTTATTGTGGCTCTTCCATCACAATCAATAGAAAAGTTAGAACAAATTGTAAATACTTGCAGTGCATATACAACAAGGGTTAGAATTATACCCGATTATTTTAAGTTTCTATCAAAAAAATATTCAATTTCTACTTTTGGTAATCTGCCCATAATCTCCGTTAATGAAATCAAGTTAGATCAAATTCAGTGGCGTCTATTTAAAAGAATAATGGATTATGGGTTTACAATATTCCTTTTTATTTTTCTTTTTTCTTGGTTATGGCCAGTTATTGCAATAATCATTAAAATAAATTCCAAAGGTCCCGTTTTCTTTAAGCAAACAAGGCACGGTAGAGATAATAGACCGTTTAAGACATACAAATTTCGTTCAATGCGAACTGATTGCGACGATATTGATTCAAGTGGAAAATTTCAGCAGGCAAAGAAAAATGATCCAAGAATTACAAAGATTGGGGCATTCCTTAGAAAAACAAATCTTGATGAACTTCCTCAATTCATCAATGTACTTAAAGGTGAGATGTCAATTGTTGGTCCACGACCGCATCCGGTAAAGCTTAATGAAGAATCAAGAGAACATGTAACCGCTTATATGCAAAGACATTTTGTTAAACCAGGTATTAGTGGATGGGCTCAGGTTAATGGATTTAGAGGTGAGACTTCAGAAGAGGGTTTGATGCAGAAAAGAATTGATCACGATATCTGGTACATGGAGAATTGGAGTTTCTTCCTTGATACTCAAATTATTTTGATGACTGTATGGAATATGATTAAGGGAGACCCGAAGGCGTATTGAATAGAGAGAATAAAAGAAAATAGTAAAACGTTGAGACGTAGAAACAGAAAAGTGAAAATGTTGAGACGTTAAAACGAAGAAACAACAAAGTGAAAATGTTGAGACGTTAAAACGAATAGAAAAAGTTTTGGCCTTCCGGACCCCGACTTGTCGACCTTTGGTGGATCCGGAATCTAAAACAGATGCTGAAACCAGTTCAGCATGACAAGTAGTAAGAACCCAGTATGACAAAAGGGGACTATGCCTGTCATCCCGAATTTAGTTCGGGATCTAAAAGAAACACAGACTAGATGCTGAAATAAATTCAGCATGACAACAAGAAAAGTACTTGTCATTCCGGACCACGATCCGGAATCTAAAGAGGACAAAAAACAGATGCTGAAACCAGTTCAGCATGACAAGAAGGCAGGCAAGACCCACCAGCATGCCAAAAGGAAAGTAGCTCAGCCCTTAATCAGAACGCCTGATTAAATGAAAACTTATTATGTATACATAATTACAAATAGCAAAAAGACCCTTTACATTGGTGTTACTAACAATCTTGAAAGAAGAGTGTACGAACATAAGAATAAATTAATTGAGGGTTTTTCCAAAAAGTATTATCTTTATAAATTGGTTTATTTTGAAAGTTGCAATAATATAAATGATGCGATTAAAAGAGAAAAGCAGTTAAAGAATTGGCATCGTGAGTGGAAGCTTAATTTAATTGAATCTATGAATCCTAATTGGGTTGATTTATCAAATGGTTTTTCAGATGCTGAAACCAGTTCAGCATGACAGTGGGAAAAGATGCTGAAACAATACTGATATTCATCAGCACAGGATTCAGCATGACAGATAGAAAAGGACATGTCATTCTGAATTCATTTCAGAATCTAAAAATCAAAAAGCCGATGCTGATCTACATCTACACAGGATTCAGCATGACAAGATTTATTTGTGCTAGCTCCAATATGACAAACTAGATGAAGAATTTTAATATAAAATAAAAACTATAATATGAATAGACTCAAAAACTTGAACACAGCAGAAAATTTTAGTCTCCCAAATATGTTTTCGCAACTCACTTTTTACTTCTCAACTTCTAAACGTCTTTACATTCCCTTTTTCCTTTTAACTTTACACTTTGCACTTCTCTCCTCCTTATCTGCACAAGTAGTATATGAAGAGAGTAATAATGATGTTTATAGTTTTCTAAATAGAATTTCGCAAAGGGGCATTATAGATTTTGACAACTTAATTAAACCGATACCGCGTTTGGTTATTGCTGAAAAACTTGAAGAATTAAATAGCAAAAAAAAGAGCTTGTCATATCTGGAAATTGAAGAGTTACAATATTTTCGAAATGATTTAGGAATTGAAATTTCATTATTATCAGATACTTTAATTAATGTTTCTAAAATGTCACTTTTTGAATTTGATAGATACAAAAGATTTCGGGTATTCTCGTATGAGAGTAAAGGTTTTTCTATAGTTGCTAAACCTATATTGGGTTATGAGCATGGTGTTGTAGAGGATGGTACAAATTCACATAGATGGAACGGTTTACAGTTTCATGGTTATATAGATGATAATATTGGATTTGAATTTTCTTTTCGTGATAATAATGAATCCGGAGATAATCTAAACAGGGCAAAATATTTTACTGAAGAAACAGGCGTAACAATTGCTAAAGGAAATAAGGATAGTTTTGAGTATAGTGATTTTACAGGATCTATTTCTTATTCATGGAATTGGGGTGATATAAGTATTGCAAAACAACAATTAACCTGGGGATATGAAAAAAGCGGTAATATTGTATTATCTAATAAAGCTCCATCTTTTCCAGTAATCAGATTAGATATTAAACCAACGGATTGGTTTAGGTTTAATTATTTTCATGGGTGGTTAAATTCAGATGTCGAAGATACTAACCTTGCTTATTCATCTTTTGTTGAAGATCATAATCGACAAATTTATAGAAATAAATATATTGCATCACATACACTTACTTTAACTCCAACACAAGGTTTAGATATTTCTTTAGGTGAATCTATCGTTTACTCTGAAGAACTCCAAATCGCATATCTTTTCCCAATGATGTTTTTTAGAGCAGCAGACCATTATTTAGCTTATCCAAATAATGATGCCGGTGATAATTCTCAGTTCTTTTTTAATATCAGTTCAAAAAATCATCTAAAAAATTCTCATCTTTATGCTTCTCTATTTATTGATGAGATTCGAACTGGCGAGATATTTAATTCTGATAAACAAAGAAACCAAATAGGATATAATTTTGGTTTATCAATAACTGATCTTCCTATAAATAACCTAACTTTTGAAATTGAATACACACATATTAACCCTTTTGCATATATTCATTACATTCCTAGTCTAACTTACCAGAGTGATTCCTATAATTTAGGACACTGGATGGGGCATAATGGAGATCTTTTCTATACTGCTTTAAATTATAGATTTTTACGTGGTTTAAAAGCAAAAATTTGGTTTCAATCTGTTAGAAAGGGAGAGGAAGGGTTACCGGTTCAACAGTGGGATACAAGTATTCCTCAACCAGAATTTCTATTCGGCTTAAATACCAATTATACTTATTATGGTTTAGATGTGAATTATGAATTTGATCATGATCTTAACATTAGAGCAAAATATCAATATTCTTCTATCGAAACAGAATATGAAGAAGGAAAATTTTCTAATGATAGTTATAGTACTTTTAAATTTGCTTTATACTATGGCTTATAGGAGGCTGAAATGTAGGCGCAGACTTCAGTCTGCGTAAATATTGTCATGTTCACTTATGAAACAATACTGATATTTATCAGCACAGGATTCTACATGACAGCACGAAAAGGTTTGTCATCCCGAATTCTTCATCTTTGTCATTCCGGTATGCTTAAGGCCGGAATCTAAAGATTTAGATGCTGAAAAAATACTGATATTCATCAACACAGGATGAAATTAGATACCGGTATTCAAAAACCGAAACCGGTATGACAGATTCAAAACTTATCATTCCGGCTTCCGACTTGTCCACCTTTGGAGGATCCGGAATCTTAAGAAACAATTAATCTTTTTGTTGTATAATTCACTTTCTTTCACCTTTTCACCTTTTCACCTTTTCACCTTGTTCGTCTTATTCGTCTCTTCATTTTATTCCTTTTTTATCGATAATATTCTAAGATTTATACTTTAAATTAGTTTGCATTTTTTACAAATTTCTGCTTCTTACAGCAACTAATATGTAGTTCCCAACAATTTTAGGTTATAAATATGTTTAGAATAAGAGTCCTTTCTCTATCATTATTGTTTTCAGCTTCCTTATTATTTTCGCAAGTCTCTAATGTTAAACTTGATCATGATGTTTATGACTTCCTTTCTAAGTTAAGTCAGAAGGGAATAATCGAATATAACGATCTAGTAAAACCATTATCCAGAAGATATGTGGCGCAAAAATTAGTTGATGCAAAAACCAAGTATGCAAAATTAACAAAATTACAATTGGAGCAATTAAAGTTTTATGAGGTTGAGTTTGGGTATGAAATAGAGAAGCAGATGATAGAAGTAAGGAGTAAGGAGTTAGGAGTAAGGAGTAAGGAGATAGAAGATAGAACTCACGATTCAGAATATAGAATTGAGAAGCAAGAATCAAGTTTCAAGACGAAAGACGAAGGATTAAAGGAACGAGAAACTAAGAATCGTGATCAGCTTGATAAAAGTTCAGAATTTGAAGTTAGAAATTCTAAAGTTGAGACGGAAAACGTTGAAACGGCTAATGAGCTTTATACTTTTGTTGAGAATGATCCATATAAAAGGTGGAGATTTTTTGGTTATCGCAATAGTTTAATTAATCTAAATGTTAGTCCAATTTTGGGATATGAAACTGCAAACTGGGAAAAGAGCAATTATCAGAATTTGTCTCTAGGTTTAAATTTTCATGGTGAAATTGGGAATATCCTTGGCATTAATTTTGAATTAATTCACACTAGGCAAACACCTGGCAGGATTAATAATTTATACAATATGTTTTCCAAACATACTAAGATACAAGTATTTTTACTTGATTCTGAACGTTTGGAGTATCCTTACTTAAATGTTGACCTTGGTTTAGATTGGGATTGGGGTACGTTTTCTATTGGTAAAAACCATTTAAATTGGGGATATGCAGAAAATGGTAAAATCGTATTATCAAGTAAAGCACCTTCTTTTCCATATATCAGGTTGGACATCCATCCAACAGATTGGTTTAGATTCAATTATATTCATGCATGGCTGAGTTCAGATGTTATTGATACAAGTTCATTCTATAGCTCTTGGCGAGTAAGGAGTAATCAGACTAAAAATAGATATTCCTACATACAAAAGTTTATTGCTATGCATTCGGTCACTTTTAGTTTTTGGAATGGTCTTGATCTCTCTATGGGTGAATCCGTTATTTATTCAGATAACCTACAATTGCTTTACTTAATTCCAATAATGTTTTTTGATTTAGCTGACGAATATTTAAGTGGAGAAGATAATTACGCTGGTTCAAGTACTCAATTATTTCTTTCTTTGAGTTCGAGGAACCATGTGAAAAACACACATATTTATGGAAGTTTTCATGCTGATGAATTAACTCCGGAAGATTTATTTGATCCAGCGACTCAATATTACAAATTTGCTTTTACCCTTGGTGTTTCAACAATTGATTTACCAATTGAGAATCTTGGACTCAAAATTGAATATACCAAAGTTTATCCTGGTAACTATCGGCACTTTATTCCAACTTTAACTTATGAAAGTTCTTCTTCGCTTTTAGGCCACTGGATAGGGGATAATGGAGATTTATTTTATTTTGCTGTTGATTATACTTTTTTTAGAGGTTTAAAAGTTAAGCTCTGGACACAATATATTAGGAAAGGAACTGAAGCTCTAGGAAACAGAGCATATAAAGTTCAAATTCCACAACCAGGTTTTTTGTTTACCGATAATGTTCGTGACAGAAAAAACTATATCTACTACGGTATTGATATTAATTATGAGATATATCATGATATGTGGGTTAAGGGCCATTTCCAATATATTGATTTTGAACAGCAAATCAGTAAAGATCAGTTTAGTTCAACACTTAATAGAGATATTGCCATTTCAATAGGTTATGGCATTTAGATTAATTCTCGGTAGTAAATTGTCATTCCTCATCTATAAATAATCTAATTGGTTAAGATTATTCTTAATATTCTTAATATTCTGTAATAGAATTTAATAAATTTATACTATGAATATGATACACTTAAAAAATCTGATCACTAGGATTATTCTTAAATATATATTCATGCCATTTAAAGGAGTGAAAATTAAAGAACTTTTCGAAATGATTTATTGGAGATTAATTAAATTAACAAATAAAAGCATTACCAACTACCATTTCGAGGAATTCTATACAAAACAATTTAATCTTACGAAAGATTATTTTGATCAGAAAATTATTCTTGACTTAGGTTGCGGTCCCCGTGGGAGTTTAGATTGGGCAACCAATGCCAAATTGAAAATAGGACTTGATCCTTTAGCATATAAATTTAATAAACACATTAGACAAAATGTGGAAATGGATTTAATTTGCAGCTATGGTGAAAACATAGCAGTAAAAGATAATGTCGTTAATGTTGTTACATCGTTTAATTCTTTAGACCATGTAGATAATCTGATCAAAGTGATACATGAAATTGAAAGAGTCTTAAAGAAAGACGGTGTTTTTTTGCTAATTACTGATGTTGGGCATAAAAAAACACCCACCGAGCCCCAGGAGTTTTCATGGGATTTAATAGAACTTTTTAGAAGTAGGTTTCACGTTGTTTCAGAACGCCATCTAGAAAAAGTTAAGCTAAATGCCATATATGAAAGTATCAGAAGAAATGTACCTTATAACCATTCTAATAAAGATAAAAGATATGGGATTCTTATAGTCCAATTGGAAAAAAAATAGAATTATTAAAAATAATTCAAATTATATTTCTTCTTCAGCTCAAGAAATAATATAAAAAAACACATTAATAATTGTAGTTTTCATGCTGATGAATTAATTCCAGAAAAATTGTTTGATCCAACCACTCAGCATTATAAGTTTGCTTTTACATTTAGTACTTCAACCTTTAATTTATCAATTGCTATATTGGTTTTGAATTGAGTATACTAAGGTTTATCCGGGCAATTATAGACATTTTATTCCAACTCTAACATATGAAAATTCATCGGCTCTTTTGGGCCACTGGATAGGGGACAATGGAGATTTATTTTATACAGCTATTGATTATACAGTCTTCCGAGGTCTAAAAGTTAAATTATGGACACAGTATATTTGAAAGGGAACTGAAGCTTTAGGAAATAGAGCTTATCAAGTTCAAATACCTCAACCTGGCTTTCTATTTGTCGATAATACTTTTGACAGAAAAAACTATCTTTATTACCGAATTGATGTGAAATATGAAATATTTCACGATTTATGGGTAAAAGGCCATTATCAGTATATAGACTATGAGTAGCAGAATTACTCAAAAGAATTTAATTCAAATCTAAATAGAGATATAGCTTTTTCAATCGGGTATGGAATTTAGTACTGGTATGTTGAATGATAGAATTCTAAAATATTGTTAATATAATGGTTGGTTTTGCTGAAAAATGATTTTTATTTAAATATTTGTATCTTTCATTATTCTTTTTCTAAATATTTTCCCATAATTAAAATTTTAATAATAAATAGATAATTTTTAACTTCTAAACAAAAATATTAGTATTTTTGATGTGATCTAAAACACAAGCATAATAAATTAATTTGATTTTATAATTATTAATAGCAAACAAAAAATATGAAAAAAATATTACTTTTAGTTTTTATTTCGATTTGTTTTTCTGTTCAAAACTATGCACAAATAAGGGATTATGAATTGGGATCCCAATTCAATTCGAAGGTAAGATATAATTTTGGTGGTTTTTATGATTATTCAGATCCGGAATCAATAAATATTAAAGTATCTGTGTGGGGATTTGTAAAATATCCAGGAAGATATATAATCCCAGATTATACGAGTGTTGTTGATTTGATGTCCTATGTTGGCGGACCCACTGATGACTCAAATCTTGAAGACATAAGGATTTACCGTATTGATGATAATAAAAATGAACAAATGATCCCTATTGATTTTAATGATTTAATGTGGGAAGATGGATTGGAGGATAAATATAAAAAGATTCCTAAAATTAAACCGAGTGATATTTTAGTTGTGCCTGGTGAGCCGAGGCTTTATTTTAAGGATTGGTTTGGCATTGGACTATCTGTGTTTTCAGCTCTCATTTCACTTACAATTCTAATTATTACTATTCGAGCTAAATAGTACGGAGAGATGTATCTTGACAAAACAGAATTTAAATAACAATAATGATTTTCAATATATGAAAGAGATGATGTTTGAAGAAGAAACTCATTCCTTGAAAGATTATATAAATATTATTAGGCAGCACCAAATTAGTGTGATGGTTATTAGTTTAGCGGTATTAATTCTTGCAATAACTTATGCAGTTATGTCTAAGGATATTTATGAAGCTAGTACAATGCTCAAAATATCCGAGCCCCAAGGTAGTATCCTGGATGCATCATTCATGCCAGATTTCGGAGTTGGAGGAAGTCAGGCTGATAGATTTATTGCGAATGAGATTGAGACAATAAAAAATATTACAATTACAGAACAAGTAGCGTCTGTTATTATGGACTCATTTATTGTATCAGATAATAATGAAATGTTTTCTTTAATTCTTGATAAAGATTATTTCGATGAAGGTGGAAGCGGCTTAAAAGAATATGATGACATTTTAGAGTTGCTGAAGAAAAAGGTAACAATAGAGCAGAAAAGAGGACTAGATTTTATTGAAGTTACTGTGGAATCTCCATCAGCTTATGAAGCATCACTAATTGCTAACACCTACACAAAGGTTTATAAGGAATTTAATTTGCTTGATAATAGAAAACAAGTCTCAAAAGTTAAAGAATTTTTATTTGGACAAAGAACTGAAAAGTTAAATGAATTGATTACCGCTGAAGATAAACTTAAAAATTACCGGTTAGAAGAAGGTGTAATTGAGTTAGGTGAGCAGGCAAAATCTTTAATAGAAACCATTACTGATTTAGAATCAAAAGTTAATTCAACTTCAGTTGAATTATCAATTGCTAGAGGGAATCTGAATGAGTTTAAAGAAGAATTAAAAAGAAGAGACCCAACAATTTCAAGTTATTTGGAAAATAAGTCGGCTGAACCTTATATATTAAGATTACAAGATCAAATTGCAGAAATTGAAACGCAAAAAGATATTGCACTCTCTAATTCAAAAACCAGGGGAACGATTAACGCAGATTTATTAAAAAGTTATGACGATAAATTGGTTGAACTTAAATCTAAATTAAGTAAAAGTGTGTCGGAGTATCAATCTTCGATTCTTGGTTCTAGCCCCGAAGAAATAAAACTTTTAACACAACAAATTTTTGAAGAACAAGTTAAATTCCAAGGATTAGATGCTTCTTATAAAAAACTTCAGGGATTTCTTAATGGATATGAAAAGAGATTTGACTCACTTCCTGAACGAACCATTGATCTTGCAAGATTGGAAAGGGAAAAGATGGCTTATGAGAAGTTATATCTTTTACTTGAGGAAAAATATCAGGAAGCTTTAATTAATGAGCAATCAACAACTGGTTCTGTTTTAGTACTTAACTATGCCAGAATTCCAAAGGAACCGGCAAAACCGAATAGAAAATTAATTGTACTTATTGGTTTGGTTCTCGGGGTTGGTTTAGCGTTTGGTTATGCGTTGGTGTTAAACTATTTTGATAAACGGGTAAAAAGTCCTGAAGATATTGAAGATAAGAATATCAATCTTTTAGGCTGGGTTCCAAAAGTATCTACTATTAGTGCAAATGGTAAAAAGGGAACAGAGTTTATTGTTGCTAATAAATCTGATTCTGTAGCTAGCGAGGCTTTTAAAGCAATTAGAACTAGAATAAGATATTCAATGGTAGAAGGTGAGGCTAAAACAATTTTAATTACATCTTCAGCCCCTGGAGAAGGGAAATCAACTATTTCTGTTAATTTAGCTGGTAGTTTCGCCTTAGCTAACAAAAGAACTGTGATTATTGATTGTGATTTAAGAAAACCGCGTGTTCATAATATTTTTAATGAAAAACGTTTCCCAGGATTTACAGATTATTTTATTGGAAGAGCTACTTTTGAAGAGATAGAAAGAAAAACTGACGTTGAAAATCTCTCGTTAATTACTGCTGGAACAATACCACCAAATCCTTCTGAAATATTAGATTCCAGAGGAATGAAATCCTTTATTAAAAAATTAGCAACCGAATATGATGTAGTTATTGTAGATTCACCGCCCGTTCTTACCGTAACCGATGCCGAAATTTTATCAAGAATTGTTGATGAAACAATTTTAGTTGTTTCAGCAAATTCTACAGATACAGAATTGATGAACAAAGCGGTTGCTCTTTTGAAGAACGGAGAAGACAGTTCCTTTGTTGGAGCCTTGTTAAACAATTTTGATGTTCAAAATAGTTATGGCTCTTATTATAAGTATGCATATACTTATGCTAGAAATGGTCAAGCTAAGAGTAAATCGAAAAAGATCACTGACATATTGAATTAAGACTAATCTATATAGTTTTTGAAAAAGGCGTATTAAATTTTAATACGCCTTTTTTATTATCTTATATTAAGTTAAAAAATAAATTTATGAACATATATGGTTTTTAGTGATTTAATTATTCTATTGTCCTTCATTGTTTATCTATTTATCATGTTATGGATAGGTTGGCATTTTTACAGAAAAACTAAAAATTTATCTGATTATGTCTTGGGAGGCAGGGAGCTAAATGCTTGGGTTACCTCTCTGAGTGCTCAAGCTTCTGATATGAGCGGATGGCTATTATTGGGTCTACCTGGTTATGCATATCTATCAGGTCTCGAATCAATTTGGCTACTAATTGGGTTGTTAATTGGTACTTATGCAAATTGGAAATTCATTGCCGCCCGTTTAAGAACGTATACTGAAATTGCCGGGGATTCTCTAACATTACCGGACTATTTTGAAAATAGATTTAATTCTAAAACAAAGTTAATCAGGATATTATCAGCAACATTTATTCTGATCTTCTTTTTAATTTATACGTCATCCGGGTTTGTGGCTGGAGCTAAATTGTTTAGCTCTGTTTTTGATATATCCTATACAAATGCTCTTTTCATTGGTGCTTCTGTAATTGTAGCTTATACATTCCTGGGTGGCTTCCTTGCTGTAAGCTGGACTGATGTAATACAAGGAACTATTATGTTTTGCGCAATTATTTTAGTTCCATTGTTTGCAATTATCAATAATGGTGGATTTCAGTTTACACTTAATGAAGTCTGGGTGTTAAATCCTAATTATTTAAATATTTTCACAAATAATAGTGGAGAATTATTATCGTTTATAACGGTTTTTTCACTTCTTGGTTGGGGATTAGGTTATTTTGGCCAACCTCACATATTAGCAAGATTCATGGCTATTAAGGACGTATCTGAAATGGATAAGGCTAGAAGTATTGCCATGACGTGGGTAACGTTTAGTCTTATTTTTGCAGTGATATTAGGAATTGTAGGTTATGCCATATTTCCTAATTATTTGCAAGGAGGGGATTCAGAAAAAATATTTATTGTAATGGTTGAACAATTGATTCATCCACTTTTTGCTGGTGTATTGTTAGCCGCAATATTAGCAGCTATAATGAGTACAGCTGATTCTCAATTATTAGTAGCATCTTCTTCATTAACGGAAGATATTTATAAGTCATTATTTAGAAAGCAAGCAAGTGATGTTGAATTAATATGGGTAAGCAGGACATTTGTTATACTCATTGCTATTGTTGCTCTAATGATTTCCATTGATCCGAATTCTAGTGTATTAGATTTAGTTGCTTATGCTTGGGCTGGCTTTGGTGCCACTTTTGGACCAGTTATTGTTCTTAGTTTGTATTGGAAGGGAATCACAGAAAATGGAGCTATTGCCGGGATGATAATTGGAGGATTAACTATTATTATTTGGAAAAATTTGAATGGAGGGATTTTTGATTTGTATGAAATTATTCCTGGAACTTTATTCGCTTTTGTAGGAATTCTTTTATTCAGTAAAAGAAATTAGCGGCAAGTTAACACAAACTATTCAATCTTTTCTAAAGAATAGTATTACTTATTATGTTAAAAACGTAAAAGATGCTAAGATCAATAAAACATAAACAGATCCTAAACCTAAAAGAGTTAATTTTCTCTTTCTAAGATCTGCTTTGAGTTGTATTGCATCTTCCTCTAAATTTTCGTTGAGAAAATCTTTGGCAGTGTGTTTTAACAAAATACTATTGTTAACATAGTTGATATTTTCCACAAAGACCTCTTAATTTTTTTTAAAACTTTCCTTGGTTAATAATTCGTACAGCTTATTATGATTTTTGGGGAAATGCTTGTATGCGAAATTGGCTAAAAATAATATAGTTAGTAATGCAACTATGTACCAAACAATCAAATTTCCTGTCATCATACGTCCTCTACGTATTTTCCCATCTTCGAAAAATTTATGAAAAAGTTCAGTATCTAGAACCACAAATAATATCATTTATGACTGTTGAAACTTAACAAAAAATATAACTTATTGCAAGAAAATAATTTATATGATTAATATAAAGTGATTGTTCAGATTAATCTCTCAAACCCTTATATCTACATATGACCAAATCGTGATATTTATCACATAATTACTAGGAATGTGAGAGGTTTGTCAACCTCTATTTATTTTGAAAATATAAAATGAAATTAGACTGCTTTGTGAAGGTTTAGGTGTGCAAATAATTCTAATTCATATGTTATTTTGTCTAGCTGGGTTCATTTTTCGGCATTCTTGATTAATGCAGCATGATGAGAACTACTAGTCAGAGACACTACTTAATAAGTGAATTTGTGAAAAAAGGTTTAAAACAAAAACGATTGAATTCGAATTGAAATCAACCATATTATGTACACCCGGGAGGATTCGAACCTCCAACCGCTTGATTCGTAGTAAATAGGTTTAATGTGATTGGGAATCAAAAATGAACACTTAAGATTGTATCGGGTAATTCTCGTTAAAAAAAAAGGAGATTACCCATGTATTTAACAAAAGAAAAATCATCACCATTCTATCAAATCGTATTTATTGTTGATGGGAAAAGAAACAAACGCACAACTAAATGTAAATTAAAATCTGATGCACTAGCTTTCCTTTCAGAATTTGAATTGCCCGAGAAAAGTGAGGGTGTTCAAGAGTTAATTTCATTGTCTGATTTCGCTTTAGAATACATCAACTACTCAGAAAAGAGACTTACTAAAAGTAGTGTAAGTTCAATTCGAACCGCATTCCGAATTTTTGTCAATTCCATAGATGAACAAAAGCTAGAAAATATCGATCGGAAATTAGTTGATCAATTTATTACTAATTCCTATTCTCGTTCTAAATCATCTGCATGGTTGTATTACAGAACTCTAAAAGCTGCTTTTAATAAAGCTATCGAGTGGGAGTATATTTCAGAAAATCCTTTCTCAAAAGTTAAACCACCTCGCATTGTAGAGAAAAATCCAATATATATTGATGAAAAAATTCTATCTAACATTATCCAGATTGTAGACAAACCATATCTAAAAGATTTTTGTTTGGCTGCCTTTCATACAGGGATGCGGGCCGGTGAGCTCTGTAATCTCAAGTGGAGTGCAGTTGATTTAATTCAAAAGATAATTATTGTAAGGAATACAAGTAGTTTTACGACGAAGAGCAAAAGAGAAAGGATAATCCCAATTAACAATACATTATTGAATATGCTAAGAAGGAAAAACTCAGAAGATGAACTTGAGAAAGATGGCGGATATCTTTTTTTTAAAGTTAAGGGAATAAAATTAAACGTTGATTACGTTAGTAAGAAGTTTAAAAAAGCTTGCAGGTTTTTAAAGCTTGATGAGGCTATCCATTTGCATGTGCTTCGGCATTCGTTCGCAAGTAATATCGTTCAAAGGGGAGCAGACCTATATGTAGTTAAAGAATTACTAGGTCATTCAAGTATTGCTGTAACTCAAAAGTATGCACATTTACAGAGAAGAAATTTATTTGATGCAGTTAATAAACTTAAACAAATATAGTATTTCGTAAATTGGGGATATTTTTTTTTAAAACTAATTAACATATTAGGTAGGATTTTTAAAAGTACTATATTTATCCTCACAATAATTTACGGTAAACTATATTTTTAAAATAAGTCATTATGTTATAATATAGATTTTAATAAAAAATTGTTCAGAATTAAATTATTTCATGATATTAGTAGAGCTTTCGACGATCTACAACAAGATAATCAATTTGTGGTTAATTCAAAGAGGGTAAAGTGGGTGTAGATATAGACTTAGATTTTGATTTGGAAGCTAAGCTAAAGCAAATATTAATTAACTTTATTTCTCCTTATAATGAAAGTAATTTGAAAAATATATTTGAAGAAATTTATGAAGTAAGACAAAATATATTACTACAGAAGATTGATGAGTTATTTGATAACTTAGGTGCAAATAGAGGATTTACAGATAAATTTGGAGAGGGTGTTAAGAAGATTATCAAAGTAGATTGTATAAATATATTGAATTTAAGCCTTGAAGATCGTTTTAATCTTATAAGTCATAGATACAATTCTCGTTATCCAAAAATTGAAAATAAGCCAACTGTTGAATTGAAAATAATTGAAAGTGGAAGACAAGAAGGTTTAGAATCTAGTCTTAGAAGGTTTGTGATATCTGTGAGTATAATGGGGACTAATTTGGATGTAGATAAAATAATCAGATCTTTATCCACATTATTGTTCTTTATGCCATGGGCATTTCATAAACAAGAAAATGCTTATCACTTATTTAGAAAGACTGGAAGAAGAAGAAAAAATATTGATGAAATTCATCAGAAAGTCTTGGATAGAATGAAAAAGGAGGAAGCTCTGGGATATTATATGTCATTGAGAGAAGCTATACGAATTTATTTGCCAAGTTGGCAAGATGAAAATGAAAATAAAAGGATGGAGGATGCAATAGTCAAAAGAGAACAGAGGAAAAAAAAGACAAACTTATAATTAATCATATTCAGATGGACATCCGATATGTCCATTTCCCTACCTTATATTACCAACAAGAAAATTTACCACTGAGAATATTGAATAAAATTTCAATTTATTTCTTAATACAAATAAGTGAACATGAAAGATCCTCATCTAAGTAATTATTTAACAGATACACAATTATTGCAACTCCAAAATTTGTTAGCAATTGTTAATAACCAGTCTATTAACAAGCGGACGGGAATAAGAAGGATAAATACTACAGACGGACTTAAGAGATACATCGAATTGAGCAAAACCAACTTGTCAAAATCAACAATAAGTATAGTAAAATATGCATATAGGCACTTTGCTATTTACTTTGGCAGCGAGACATATCTTGATGAAGTAATGACTAAAGAGAACATATTAAGTTTTCGAAACTATTTATTTGGAAAAGTAAAATCTTCAGTTTATTGGAAGCACTTGAGAAGTTGTTTTAATACACTATGTGAACTGGATTATTTCGAAATTAATTATTTCTGTGAAGTTAGTGCTCCAAAGTTTCAAGCCCCAAAAATTTTAACAATTTCTAAAGACGAATTAGAACAAATTAGAAGATATGCAAAACCAGTAATAACCGATATGATTTTGTTTACTTGGTTAAATGGAATTAGGGTAGGTGAATTGGTGAATCTAGCATGGTCTGAAATTTATCTTACAAAAAAAATAATGAGTATTGGTTCTAGTAGATTTACGACGAAAAGTAAAAAGGTTAGGCAAATACCGTTGAATAGAGAATCCTGTGAGATTTTAATAAAATATTTCCCAAAGACAGTAAACAATAACAAGGTGAATTATGTTTTTTCAAAGTCAAATGGATTCAAATATAGTACAGATTTTATAAGCAAATCATTCAAAAAATATGTAAGAGCTGCCAAAGTAAATGATGCATACCATTTTCACTGTTTGCGAAGCTCATACGCAACAAATTTGAGTGAGGCCGGTGTTCCAGTGCCAACAATACAAAAATTGTTAGGTCATTCTGATATTGGAACCACTATGCGATATTGTGCTGTTGGATTTGATAGTCTAATTCATGCGATACAAAAATTAGATGATTACACTAGGGATAGTGAGCCAAAAGCCTTAAAAAGTAATCTCTAAACTAAATAATAATGAATTTTACAAAAATATTGAAATAAATTACTAGGTAATCATATGGCGAAGAGATTTATAACAACAGATTTATTTAAAGATCCCTGGTATATGGATCTGGCAAGCAAATACAAATTGTTCTGGATATTCTTATTGACCGATTGTGATTATGCTGGCATTTGGCAAGTGAATTATAAAATGGCTCAATTCTACGTTGGTGATCATTTAGAAGCGGTTGAATGTGAAAGAATTTTGAATAACCGTATTGTTAAGCAAAAGGAAGGGAAGTATTGGTTTATTCCGAAATTTATTGAATTTCAGTATGGATATGAACTTAAAGAAACAAATTCTACCGTTAGAAATGTTATTAAAAAAATTAAAGTCAATAATTTATTACAATATTTACCAAAAACTAAAATAATAGAAGCACCTGTGAAGGACCTTAAAAGGACCTTGCAAGGTAGTAAAGATAAATATAAGGATATGGATAAAGATAAAATTGTTGGATTGTGGAGTAGGACGTTTGGTAGAACTCCAAATAATCCTGAATATGAAGAAACAGTGAATTACATTAATAAATATGGAGAAGAGCATGCCTATAATGAAATGAAAAAAGCAGCACTGCGACATATAAAATCTTTTGATTACTTTCTAAATAACTTAGGCAAGGATGGCAAACTTCAAAGCTATGAGGAAAAGAATAAAGAAAGTACAGCGGAAGATGTATTTCACAAACAACCGGACTTAGGATAATGAATAAAATAATACCACCTAACAATATTGAAAGTGAAAAAATTGTTCTTGGGAGCATGATAGCGGATAATGAAAAAATACCGGATATGCTTGCAATAGTTAAACAAAAATATTTTTTCAACAAAGATCATGAAATAATATTTGGACTTATTAAGCGTCTATATGAATCAAATACACCAGTAGATAGTGTCAGCTTATATGAAGCCTCTAAATCACATAATCTTACAGTAGATGCAGCGCTCTTAAGTGATATAAGCTGCCATAGTAGTATCTTGAGCAATTCAAAATATCATTGCTGTGTCATTACAGAAAAGTTTATGCTGAGAGAACTTATAAGGAAATCTACTGAAATTAATAACTATGCTTATAGACAAGAAGAGGATGTGTTTGATTTAATCAGCGGTAGCATTGCAGATCTGGAGAGAACATTAGAAATTCAAGATGAAATTAAGGAGGAAAGAAATCTTAATGACAAATTAGAAGATATTTTTTCTTCAATTAATGATGAGAGGGAAGGGAAGATAGAACCTTCTCTAAAGACTTTTGCTCATCCTACATTTAACCGTTGTACTGGAGGTATTAGACCCGGAAACATTGTAGCAATTAGTGGTAAATACAAACAAGGGAAAACCACGTTTGTAGCATCTCTTATTTCTGATTTTGCAATTCAAAAAAAAAA
>SWCC01004875.1_pt1 | contig 115075 bp, 118 predicted proteins | sample 4692971 | NCBI WGS metagenome assembly SWCC01 (sample SAMN10267277, study PRJNA491770) | bioreactor metagenome | isolation source: DHS bioreactor inoculated with subseafloor sediment | place: Japan: off Shimokita Peninsula | collected 2006-08
CCCCCCGGCCCGAACTTTCTCGCGCCGCCGCTGTAATACCCCAGCCCGGGCGCGTAAAGTGCCAGTTCCATGTAACGGGAAAACGGCATCCAGCCCCCCGCGGCACGGATTTCGGATTGCAGCAGGGCGATCAGCCGATTGCTCTGGTCAAGGGCTTCTGCGGAAGGCTGAGGCAAGGAAGACATGGCGGCGGCAAAGGTTGGGGACGCGGCATTGTAGCCGAGCGCGCAGGATGAACTGCACCGCGGACACCCGGAACCGCGCCAATCAACAACTCTCGACAACCCAAAACAGCACCATGAACGAACAAACCATCGAGCCTGTCATTCTCGTCACCGGCGCCGCGCGCAGAGTCGGCGCTGCGATTGCGCGCGAACTTCACGCCGGCGGCGCTCGCATCGCGCTGCACTATCGCAGCAGCCGGGAAGAGGCCGAGGCGCTCGCGGCGAGCTTTCTCGCCATCCGCCCGGGATCGGCCATGACGGTTGGCGGAGACCTTGGTGCCGATGGCGTGCCCGAAGCGCTCGCGGACCGGGTCCTGGCCCACTTTGGCCGGCTCGACGGACTCGTCAATAACGCGTCGAGCTTCTTCCCCACGCCGCTGGGGCAGATCGACTCAAGCGCATGGACCGATCTCGTCGGCTCCAACCTCAAGGGTCCGCTGTTCCTCACCCAGGCACTCGCGCCGGCACTCAAGGCGTCACGTGGCGCCGTGGTCAACATTGTCGACATCCACGCTGAGCGCCCCCTGCGACATTACGCGCTGTACTGCGCGGCAAAGGCCGGGCTGGCAGGACTGACGCGCGCGCTTGCGCTCGAGATGGCGCCCGAAGTGCGGGTAAACGGCGTTTCTCCGGGACCGATCGAGTGGCCTGAAGATGGGCAGATCGCAAGCGACGAGCGCGAAGAGATCGTCCGCCACACCTTGCTGCAGCGCGAAGGCAGCCCGACCGACATCGCCCGCACAGTGCGCTTCCTGCTGGTCGACGCCCCCTACATCACCGGTCAGATCCTGGCCGTGGACGGCGGCCGCAGCGCGCATCTCTGATCGCCCGCTGCAATGCAAGTGTATAATCCGGAAAGACTTTTTTACTGAGCCCCATCGTGAATAGCGTTACGACCCAACCTGCCGTCGAACAAGCCGAAAACCGCCACTCCAACACCTTTCTGCGCCTGAAGAAGAAGCTTGAGCGTAGCGTCGGCGAAGCGATCGGTGACTACAACATGATCGGCGATGGCGATACGGTGATGGTCTGTGTGTCTGGCGGCAAGGATTCATACACCCTGCTCTCCTGCCTGCTGGCGCTGCGCGAACGTGCTCCGGTCGATTTCCGCATCGTGGCAATGAACCTCGATCAGAAACAGCCCGGCTTCCCCGACCACATCCTGCCCGCCTACTTCGAGTCCATCGGCGTCGAGTACCGGATCGTCACCGAGGACACCTACTCGATTGTCAAGGACAAGATCCCTGAGGGCAAGACCACCTGTTCCCTGTGCTCCCGCCTTCGCCGCGGCATCATTTACCGCACCGCCGCCGAGATCAGCGCCACCCGCATCGCGCTTGGACACCATCGTGACGACATGCTGGAAACGCTGTTCCTGAACATGTTCTTCGGCGGGAAGATCAAGGCCATGCCGCCCAAACTGGTGAGCGACGACGGCAAGCACATGGTGATCCGTCCGCTGGCGTACTGTACCGAAAGCGATATCGCCCGCTTTGCCCGCAGCATGGATTTTCCTATCATTCCGTGCAACCTCTGCGGCTCGCAGGAGAACGCGCAGCGCAAACACATCAAGGCCATGCTCCAGTCGTGGGCACGGGAACATCCCGGACGCATCGAGTCGCTCGCAACCTCGCTCAAGAATGTCGTTCCGTCGCATCTGGCCGACCAGAAGCTGTTTGATTTCGTCGGTATCGACCGAAATACAACACTGGACGAAGGTGATATAGCGTTCGATCCCCAGCCCATTCCTGAGGGGAACGGAGGAGTGATCCGGCTTTTTTCCGGGCATTAAAATATCCGGCAGGCATCACAGGAAGGCTTGCATCGCTTTCGGCCTTTGATCATTATTGACCCGAGCGCGGCGAATGCCTGCCGCCGGACAATCACCGCGGTAAATCAATAATATGTCCGATCGAAAAAACCTGTGTGTGCTCGTGGCCGAAGTCATCGGGGGGGACCACCTCATTACACGCCTCGGCAAGGATGAGGCAAACCACGCCGTCGACCGCTGCCTGAACCGTATTGACCGTGCGGTGGGTGGCAATAGCGGCAGTGTCCTTGAACGCACGCAAAGCACCATGACAGCGAGCTTCGAGCGCTGCGATTCGGGCGTTGTCGCAGCCTGTGAAATGCTTGAGCGCGTGCTGAGCCTGCCGCCCGTCAGCGGCACGCAGCTGAAGATCCGCATCGGGATCCACTATGGACTCGCCGATGCCGGTTCGGGCGGAGACGGGGTCGACGGCGCACGGCGGCTGGCACAGACCTGCCGCCCCGGACAAGCGCTGGCAAGCAGCACTGCGGTCATGCTGCTCACCCCCTCGGCCCGGCACTTTGCCGGCGCAGAGGCGTTTCAGTCGGAAGCACAGAGCGGGCTGGAATGGCAGGTATTCACCATCGGCCACCGTGTCGGTGTGGTGACGTCATTGCCGCCGAATGCGAAACTCTCCCAGCGCCTGCGACTGCGCCACCAGGAAGAGGTGATGTTCGTCGAGGAGCATCGCCCCATCGTGCTGCTCGGGCGCGAACTGGGCAACGATGTCGTGATCATCGACGCCAGGGCATCGCGTCAGCACGCACGCATCGAGCGCAGAAGGGACGGCTTCGTCCTGATCGACCAGAGCTCCAACGGCTGCCACGTCTCCATCGACGGTGACGATGAGCGCTGCATCAAGGGCGCAGAGCTCTCGCTCACTGGCTCGGGACGCATTGGCTGCGGGTTTTCATCCAAGGAAATCGAGCGCGACCTGGTTTTTTTCGACATCGTTTAAGCCCGTCCGCAAAGCCCAGACCCAGGCGCTCATGGAAGCACATCGCGGCGGACGCATACTGAATCATTGAAGGGGCGTTCGGCCGACGCCGCCCCCCCCCTCTCGCCCCGCACTCTCCGGGGCTGAGCGCACTCACCCCTTGAGGCATTCGCTCATGAAGACCTTGCGCTCATTGCCCTTGAGCGCCTTCTCGGTCGCATTCCGGTTACACCCTTTCATCTTTTCCTTCTGGGCTGCCTGAAGCGCCCCGGCACTCGCAGTCGTAGCTGACGCGTCCTGCGCCTTGGCCTTGCCTGGCTCAGCAGCCCTGGAAGCGGGTGGCGCGGCCGTAGAAGCCGTCGCAGCCGTCGCCGCATGCTTGCCTTTCAGGCACGCACTCATGAACTGCTTGCGCTCATCTCCCTTCAGTGCCTTTGTCCGTGCCTCCTGGTTGCAGTTCTTCATCCGTTCGTGCTGCGGATTCGCCCAGGCTTCGGCAGGGGATAATGTGGCAAGCAAGGTGGCGGCAACAGTCGTCAGAATCAATCCTTTCATCACACAACTCCTTGGTCATCAACATGAAAAAAGCGCCGCCATACTCCCATTTGTCATATGCCATCGTCAACCTCGAGCAGATGAAGGGCGCCGCCCGGCACATGCGCCGGCATGCAGGCTGGGGGGTATCCGCCCGTGCTTGACGCGGTCAGCGCCGCGCTTGGCGGGCTGTTCGTTTCGGCCTTCCTGTCAGCGACCGTACTGCCTGGCGGCTCCGAGCTCGTACTTGCGGGCGTCCTTCACCAGTACCCCGAGCAACTCGTCTCCGCCCTGATCCTTGCAACCGTCGGCAACACGCTAGGTGGCATGAGCACGTATGCAATCGCACGCCTCCTGCCGCGCAAGGAGCTGCCACAGCGCCTGCGCCAGGTGCAACGCTACGGCAGCGCAAGCCTCGTGCTGTCCTGGGTCCCGGTCATTGGAGACGCCCTGTGCGCGGCTGCCGGCGTACTTCGCCTGAACTGGTTTGCGTGCCTGTGCTGGATGGCGCTGGGCAAAGGGCTGCGATACCTCGCAATCGCATCCGCCATGTACTGAGTACGGGCGGTATAATCGTGCGCCTTGCGATCTCATCCGGCCTTCTCATGCAATCGATACAGCGCAAGGGCACAACTGCCCGTTACTCCGACTCCGTGGTCCACAACGGTGTCGCCTACATTGTCGAAGTCCCGACCTCGGTCGATGGCGACATCGGCAGCCAGACCAAGGAGATCCTCGACAGCCTGGCACGCCAGCTCGAGGACATCGGCAGCAGCACCTCGCGCATCCTCAGCGCAAGCATCTACCTCACCGACATGGCCGACTATGCCGGCATGAATGCGGCGTGGGATGCCTGGGTGCCGGCGGGCACCGCCCCTTCCCGCGCCTGCCTCCAGGTCGTTGCGCTGGCGCAACCTGGCTGGCGGGTCGAAATCGCGATCACCGCCGCCGTCGCCTGAAGGGCTTGGAACTCCGGCCTTGCCGGAACCCTTCGTTACCCGTGGCGTCCACTCCTGTAGCGCAGTGTCTGATTCCACACTTCGCATAAGGTCTTGTTTTTTGATGCATGTTGCACTGCGGTTCGTTAAAATCGCAGGTTCCCCTGCAGCAGCCACCTCGGTGCACTAATGACCCAACGCCTGCGAGAAATTCCGTACAACTACACTTCGTTCTCCGACCGCGAGATCGTGACCCGCCTGCTCGGTGCAGACGCGTGGTCCGTTCTCGACGAATTGCGTGCAGAGCGGGTTACCGGCCGTTCGGCGCGAATGCTGTACGAAGTCCTCGGCGACATCTGGGTGGTTCGCCGCAACCCTTACCTTGAAGACGACCTGCTCGCCAGCCGCGAACGGCGCGAGGCGCTGATCAACGCCCTCGACCACCGGGTCAATGAGGTGGAGAAGCGCCGGCAGGGTAACGACCGCGTCGAACTGCTGATTGCCCGTGCGCGTCAGGCCGTTGCCGATTTCGAGCGCTGGTTCGATGTCACTGCGCGCAAGCGCAAGGCTGCGCTGAAGACGCTCACGCGTCACACTGCGCGCGACAACGTCTGTTTCGACGGGCACGCCCGCGTATCGCACGTCACCGACGCAACTGACTGGCGCGTCGAGTACCCCTTCGTCGTGCTCTACCCCGACACCGAAGAAGAAATGGCACCGCTGGTACGCGCCTGTATCGAACTCGGCATGACCATCATCCCGCGCGGCGGCGGCACCGGCTATACCGGCGGAGCCGTGCCCCTCGACGCGAATTCGGTGGTGATCAATACCGAGAAGCTGATCACCATCGGCCCTGTGGAAGAGATGGTCCTGCCCGGCGCCGACGGCAATCCGATGGACTCGCCCTACGCCACCATCCGCACCGGCGCCGGCGTTGTCACTGATCGTGTGTCGGAGGCGGCAAGCCTGGCCGGCCGCGTGTTCGCGGTCGACCCCACCTCGGCCAGCGCATCCTGTGTCGGCGGCAACATCGCCATGAACGCCGGTGGCAAGAAGGCCGTGCTGTGGGGCACTGCGCTCGACAACCTGGCGTGGTGGAAGATGGTCACGCCGGACGGCAACTGGCTTGAGGTCGAGCGCCTCGACCACAACTTCGGCAAGATCCACGAGCAGCACATCGCACGGTTCCGTCTGCGTCGCTTCGACGGCTTCACCTACGCCCCACTTGGAGAAGAGGTGCTCTCCATGCCCGGCGCGCACTGCCGCAAGGATGGACTGGGCAAGGACGTCACCGACAAATTTCTCGGCGGCATTCCGGGCGTGCAGAAGGAAGGTACCGACGGCCTGATCGTGGCCTCGCGCTGGGTGCTGCACAAGATGCCGCCGGTCACCCGCACAGTCTGTCTCGAGTTTTTCGGCCAGGTTCGCGAAGCCGTGCCAGCCATCGTCGAGATCACCGACTACTTCAAGCCGGGTGGCGCCGGCAATGCCGCCGGTGTGCTGCTGGCGGGGCTCGAGCACCTTGACGAGCGCTATGTGAAGGCGGTGGGCTACACCACCAAGGCCAAGCGCCACGGCCGCCCGAAGATGGTTCTGATCGGCGACATCGTCGGCTTCGATGAAAGCGCGGTGATGGCTGCAGCGTCCGATGTGGTGCGCATGACCAACACCCGCGGTGCTGAAGGTTTCATTGCGGTATCGCCCGAGCAGCGCAAGCGCTTCTGGCTGGAGCGCTCACGCACGGCAGCCATCTCCCGCCATACGAACGCCTTCAAGATCAACGAAGACGTGGTCATCCCGCTTCCACGCATGGGCGACTACTGTGACGGCATCGAGCGCATCAACATCGAGCTGTCCACCCGCAACAAGCTTGAATTGTGCGATACCCTCGCCGAGTTTCTGCGTGGCGACCTGCCGCTGGATCAGGGCGATGCAAATCTTGCCGCCGACGAACTGATTGGTGACCGCCGCGAAGCCGCACTGAACTACATCGAGGCAGTACGCAAGCGCTGGGAATGGCTGCTGGAAAACCTCGACATGCCGCTGGCCGAAGCCGAGCGCGAGTTCGCCACCTATGGCGTGCAGGCCGGCGAGCTGAGCAATCGTGCAGCCGACCCCAAGCTGTTTCATCGCTTGCAGGATTACTCCATCCGGGTGTCGTGGAAGACCGAGATCAAGCCGCGTCTGAACAAGATCTTCGACGGCACGATCTTCGCCCCGGTTCTCGAGCGGATCGAGGCGCTGCATGCGCAGGTGCTGCGCGGGCGTGTCTTTGTGGCGCTGCACATGCACGCCGGCGACGGCAACGTCCACACCAACCTTCCGGTGAACTCCGACAACTACGACATGCTGCAGACCGCCAATCGCGCGGTCGATCGCATCATGGCGCTGGCGCGTTCGCTCGACGGCGTGATCTCCGGCGAGCACGGCATCGGGATCACCAAGCTCGACTATCTGACCGACGCCGAGATGGCCTCCTTCTGGGACTACAAGTCCAGAGTGGACCCCGAGGGCCGCTTCAACCGCGGCAAGCTGATGCGTGGCGGCAATCTCGACAACGCCTACACGCCCAGTTTCAACCTGATGGGCCATGAGTCGCTGATCATGGAGCAGACCGAGATCGGCGAGATTGCGCACGATATCAAGGACTGCCTGCGTTGCGGCAAGTGCAAACCGGTGTGCTCGACCCATGTCCCGCGCGCCAACCTGCTCTACAGCCCGCGCAATAAGGTGCTCAGCACCTCGCTGCTGATCGAGGCCATGCTCTATGAAGAGCAGACACGGCGCGGCGTATCGCTGGCACACTGGGCCGAGTTCGAGGATGTGGCCGACCATTGCACCGTATGCCACAAGTGCGAGAAGCCGTGCCCGGTCGACATCGACTTCGGCGACGTCTCGATCAAGATGCGCAACCTGCTGCGCAAGCAGGGCAAGAAATCCTTCAATCCGGGCAAGGCCGCGGCGATGGCTTTCCTTACCGTCAAGGACCCGGCCACGATCAAGGTGATCCGCACCGGCATGATCGAGTGGGGCTACAAGGCGCAGCGTTTCGCCTACACCATGGGCAAGCGCTTCGGCCTCATCCAGTCCCAGGTGAAGGCGCCGCCAGCCACGCTGCACAAGGCACCGATCAAGGCTCAGGTGATTCACTTCATCAACAAGCCGATGCCGGGCAATCTGCCAAAGAAGACCTCCCGCGCCCTGCTCGACATCGAGGACGACAAGGTCATCCCGGTCATTCGCGACCCGCAGAAGGGCAGCCACGACACCGACGCCGTGTTCTACTTCCCGGGCTGTGGTTCGGAGCGCCTGTTCAGCCAGGTCGGCCTGGCCACCCAGGCCATGCTCTACCACGTCGGCACACAGACCGTGCTGCCGCCGGGCTACCTGTGCTGCGGCTATCCGCAGACGGCCGCCGGCGAGGAAGACAAGGGACAGAAGATCACCACCGACAACCGGGTGCTCTTCCACCGCGTTGCCAACACCCTGAACTATCTCGACATCAAGACGGTGATCGTGTCCTGCGGCACCTGCATGGATCAGCTGCAGAAGTACGAGTTCGAGAAGATCTTCCCCGGCTGCCGCCTGCTCGACATCCATGAGTACCTGATGGAAAAGGGCGTGAAGCTCGAAGGCGTGCAGGGCGTGAACTACATGTATCACGAGCCCTGCCACACCCCGATGAAGGTGCATTCCGGCATCAAGGTGGCCAACGAGCTGATGGGGACACGAGTGGACCTTTCGGACCGCTGCTGCGGCGAGTCGGGCACCCTGGCGGTTGCACGTCCGGACATTTCCACCCAGGTGCGCTTCCGCAAGCAGGAGGAGATCGAAAAGGGTGTGGCGGTGATGCAGGAAGCCAGCCCCAACGCCCAGACCAAGATCCTCACCTCCTGCCCCAGCTGCCTGCAGGGGCTGAGCCGTTACGCAGACGACGCCGGCGGCATTGAGCCCGACTACATCGTGGTCGAACTCGCAAAGCACCTGCTGGGAGAGAACTGGCTGCCCGATTACGTCGCCAAGGCCAACAACGGCGGCATTGAACGCGTGCTGCTGTAAGCAGCGGCATCAGCAACGGAAAAGGGCGCCACTGGCGCCCTTTTCTCTGTGGCCTGTCGCGTCGCGATCAGGGCAGTTCGTGCATGCGCGCCCACAACTGCGTCATAGCGTCCGCTGCGCCCATGCGCAGGCGATAGTCGACAATATCGCTGACCTCGGTGTCACCCGGATTGATTTCAACCGATGGAATCCCGTTCTGCTGTGCCCACCACACCGGCCCGGAAATGTACGGAAAGACGCTTGTGGTGCCGATGGATACGATCAGATCGACCCCCGACTCGAGCACATGGGTAAGCTGATCCAGCCCCTTTTGCGGCAACATCTCGCCGAACAGCACGATATCCGGACGCAGCACGCCGCCGCACACCGGACACGCGGGCGGCAGATCAAGCCCGGCAAAATCGTGCACGCTGCGCTGATGCGGACACTCGGTGCAGCGCAGGTGATGCACCGTGCCGTGGATCTGGATCACCTTCTCCGATCCGGCCATGCGGTGCAAGCCGTCGACGTTCTGCGTCAGCACCCAGACCCCCGGCTTTTCCGCCTCCAGGTCGGCGATACGCAAGTGCGCCGCACTCGGCTTCGCGCCCCTGCAATTGGATTCGATCTCCCCGATGTAACGCCACGAGATGTCAGGCCGTTGCGCCATCATCTCGCCCGAAAGCGCCTCTTCGATCGTCAGCCCTTCGGCCGTCAGGCGCTCATGATACAAGCCGCCGATGCCACGATAAGTAGGGAGTCCGGAATCGGCGGAAATGCCCGCCCCGGTAATGAACAACACGCGCTCGGCGCGCTTCAGCAGCGCTGCAACCGCATCAATATCAGCATTCGTGCTTGACGAAACCGTCATACAGGCAAGACCTCAACCAGACAATCGTAAAAAATCGGCCCGCCCCCCATGTCGGTCAGTGCCGACGAGGTCACCGCATTTGCGTTCTCTCCATCGCCAGAGAGCTTCTGCCACCACACTGACGGACTCACGACGACACCGGCACGGATGTCCTCGGTGACCACTGCGCGGGCGTGAAAGGCACCACGATCATTGCTGATGCGCACCCGGTCCCCATCGCTGATAGCGCGCTTCGCGGCATCCTGCGGATGAATCTCGAGCTTCGGCGAGCCTTCCTGCTGCACGAAGCGGGGCAGATTGGCAAAACTGGTATTCAGGAAATTGCGGGCCGGCGGCGTAATCAATGCCAGCGGGTAGCGTTGGGCGAGCGCAGGATTGCTCGACACGGACTCGGCCGGCGGCGTCCAGGCCGGCAGCGGGTCATGCCCCTGCACAGCGAGCGCCTCGGCGTAAAACTCGCACTTGCCCGATGGCGTCCTGAAGGCGCCCTGGGCATACGGCACACTGGGGCGCGGCAGGTTCAGCCTGACCCAGCCTTGTGCTTTCAGGGCTTCCGGCGTCACCCCGAATGCGCGCGGATCGTCGCGATTAAAGGCCAGGGACGCAAGCTCGTCGTCGGTTTCGGAAAACAGCGCTTCGGAGAACCCCATCCGCGCCGCCAGCAGGCGAAACACCTCGGTGTTCGGCTTCGCCTCACCCAGCGGCGCGATCGCAGGCTCGTTGGACACTGCGTAAGCGTGTCCGTAGCTGCCATGCACATCACGGTGTTCGAGCTGGCTGGTGGCGGGCAGCAGGATATCGGCGTAGTCGGCGGTGTCGGTCTGGAACAGCTCGTGCACCACACAGAACAAATCCTCACGCGCGAAACCCGCCCGTACTTCATTGCTGTTGGGCGCAACCGCCACCGGGTTCGAGTTGTAGACGTAGATGGCCCGCAGCGGCGGCTCGCCGGCCTTGAGCAAGGCCTCGCCAATATTCGACATATTGATCGTGCGCGGCGGAAAGCGCTCTGCATCCGGATACAGGTCAGGCCGCGCCAGGGCGCGCACATCCTTGGGAAAATTTCCGGAAACGGAGAGCAGCGCCCCGCCCGCAGCATGTCGCCAGGCGCCGGTCAGGGCGGGAAGACAGGCGATGTTGCGCACCGCCATGCCAGCCCCCGCACAGCGGTTCAGGCCATAGTTGAGACGAATCATGGACGGTTGCGCGCGCCCATACTCGCGCGCAAGGCTGCGGATCACCTCGGCATCCAGACCGGTGACGGACGCCGCCCATTCGGGCGTATGTTCACGAACACGCTCGGCCAGCGCATCAAAGCCGATCGTGTGCTGCGCAATGTAGTCGTGGTCGAGCAGGTCCTCGGCGATCAGGACCTGCATCATTGCCAGTGCCAGTGCGCCGTCCGTCCCGGGCAGGGGCGCGATATGCTGATGACACTTTTTCGCGGTATCGGTGCGCCGGGGGTCGATGCAGATCAAACGCGCACCACGCCGCTTGGCCTCCTGCATGTAACGCCAGCCATGGAGGTTCGACACCACCGGGTTGCCACCCCAGATCAGGATCAGCCTGGCATCGACCAGTGCTTCGGGATCGGCCCCTACGGCCGCACCGACCGTCGCCTTCCAGCCGGCCGCGCCGGCCGAGGCGCAGATGGTGCGATCGAGCAGCGAGGCGCCAAGACGGTGGAAGAAGCGACGGTCCATGCTCTCGCCCTGCACCAGCCCCATGGTGCCGGCGTAACTGTAGGGCAGGATCGCGCGCGGATCGTCGGCGGCGATCTCGCGGAACTTCGCCGCAATGGTGTCCAGGGCTTCATCCCAGGTGATGCGCTCAAAACGCCCCTCACCCTTGCGCCCGATGCGTTTCATCGGATACAGCAGGCGCTGGTCGGAATACACCCGTTCCAGATAGTGCGACACCTTGGTGCACAGCGAGCCATTGGTGAACGGCATCCTCTCAGCACCACGAACGCGCACAGCCCTGCCCTGTTCGACGGTGATCTCCATCGCACAGGTATCCGGGCAATCATGTGGACAGGCGGCTTTCACCACCCTGGAATCGATGGCGCTCATGTGGATCTCCGTGGGCGCAATCCGCGCTATGTCAGCGCGGGCGGGATGCAGGGGCCGTCAGTTCAAGATAGCGACGGCGATCTTCCTCGAAGCGCAGGCGGAGAGACTCTCGTTCGCGCAGTTTGGCGTCGATGATCGAGCGCTGGGCGGCGATCTCTCCATCGACGTTGTGCTGATCTTCCGCGAGGTTTTGCGGCACGTTCTGGCCGCGATAGGACTCGGCCTCCTGCGCAAAGCGCGCCTTGCGCGCGATCAGCGCCTTCTCCCGCACGCGCAAGTCTGCAATCGTGCGATCCATGTCGGCCAGCGCGCGATCTCGACGATCGGCGATCGCCTTGACGCTGGGGTAGGTCTCCAGCAATGCCTGATCCAGCCGTCGCTGCTTGAGCGCAACGGCCTCGGCCTCCTTGCGACGACGCGCGTCCTCGTCACGCTCGGCGATCTCCTCTGCCGTCAGCGGCGGAGGTACGTAACGCCGCAGCGTGCCGCTCGTGCTGAGCTCACGATAGCCTCGTCCGTAACATGCAGCCGGGAGGATATCCCCGCACACGGGGCTACCGCCCACGTCACAGCAGTAGATGCTCCGTCCCTGCGCCGCCGCAGCCAAAGGCACGGCAAGCGCGGTCAGAAGCACGAGTTCAACGAGTCGAGCCGACGCCATACGCTTCCCGGTAGGCCTTGACCGCATCAAGATTGGCAGCGAGGTCGGGGCTGTCGGCCAGATAGCCGATGAGGTCATCGAGCGTCGCTACCGCAATCACGGGGATGCCGAATGTCTCCTGCACTTCCTGCACTGCAGACAGCGCGCCCTTGCCGCGTTCCATGCGGTCAAGCGCGATCACGACCCCGGCCGGCGTGGCGCCGGCCGCACGAATGATCTCGACCGATTCACGCACCGACGTACCCGCCGAGATCACATCGTCGAGGATCAGCACGCGGCCGACCAGCGGCGCGCCGATGAGCGTGCCCCCCTCGCCGTGATCCTTGGCTTCCTTGCGATTGAATGCGAACGGCAGGCCGACGCCTTCTTCCGCGAGCCGGATCGCCGTACCCGCCACCAGCGGGATACCCTTGTACGCGGGACCGAACAACATGTCGCACGCGACGCCGGCGTTACGAATCGCATGTGCGTAGTATCCGCACAGGGCACGAAACGACACGCCATCGTCAAACAGGCCGGCATTGAAAAAATAGGGCGAGTTACGCCCCGCCTTGGTCACGAATGACCCAAAACGCAGCACGCCCTTTTCACAGGCGAGGGCAATGAATTCCCGGCTAAAATCCACGATTCGAATCCTGCATTGCAACATGACTGGAAGTCTGCCCATGTTACGCATCATCTCTGCCAACCTCAACGGCATCCGCTCTGCAACCAGCAAAGGTTTTCTCGACTGGCTCGCAAATCAGGACGCAGACATCGTCTGTCTGCAGGAACTGAAGGCCCAGGGGCCAGACCTGAGCGATCAGATGCGGAATCCAGCCCCACTCAGTGGATGGTTTCACTACGCTGAAAAGAAAGGCTACAGCGGGGTCGGCATCTACAGCCGCCACACACCGGACCGCGTCGTGGAGGGCCTCGGCATTGCCGACATTGATGCCGAAGGCCGCTACCTGCAACTCGACTTCGGCGCCCTTTCGGTCATCTCCCTGTACCTCCCATCGGGTTCCAGTTCGGAAGATCGCCTCCAGATCAAGTTCTCGTTCATGGAGCGCTTCCTGCCCCACCTCGCCGCCCTGCGCGCAAGCGGTCGCGAAGTCGTGATCTGCGGTGACTGGAACATCGCCCACAGGGAGATCGATCTGAAGAACTGGAAGAGTAACCAGAAGAATTCCGGCTTTCTCCCGGAAGAACGCGCCTGGCTGAGCCGGCTGTTCGACGAACAGGGCTGGGTCGATGTCTATCGCGCGCTGTATCCGGACGCCGGAGAGACCTGCTACACGTGGTGGTCGAACCGCGGACAGGCCTGGGCCAAGAACGTGGGCTGGCGACTCGACTATCAGATCGCTACCACCGGCATTGCGGAAAAGGCCAGATCCGCCGCGGTATACAAGGAGGCACGCTTCAGCGATCACGCACCACTCACCGTCGACTACGACTGGATACTCTGACGCCGGTCATGCCGGGCGGCTCAGCGAAGAGCCCCCGCCTGGCGACTCCGCACGGCCCCGGAATTCGATTTCGGGACACGCCTCGCCCGTCGCCGCGAAGCGCCGACAAACGGCGATCAGGCTTCGGCGGGCGCCGGACGGCATGTCGTGTGACGCCCCGCACACTCTCCGTTTCCAATCGATTTGCCATCTCGCCGGAAACGGAATAGCGTGGACTCATCACCGCGCAACCGCGCATTCGTCATAGTTCGCAAGGAGGCCAAGAATGACCGACACGACGCATCCCTCACGGGACAAACTCGTTTCCGACCTGAAGCTGGTGGTATCCGACGCCGAGGAGTTGCTGAAGCTAACGGCGGGCCAGGCGGGTGACAAGATTGGCGATGTGCGCAGTCGCCTCACTGACCGTCTGTCCGACGCCAAGGGCAGAATCGCCGATGCAGAAGCAGCCATTCTCGACAAGACGAAGAAGGCTGCACACGCGACCGACGACTACGTGCATGCCCACCCTTGGGAATCCGTTGGTGTCGCTGCGGGCGTCGCCTTCCTGCTCGGCCTGCTGGCTGGCCGCAGGTAAGCCGGCGCAGTGAGCGAGAAACGAAGACCGCGCCTGGCAGACAGCCTGCGCGGCTTTCTGGATCACGGGCTGGAGACGGCGCAGACGCGACTTGAGCTGCTCGCGCTTGAGGTGCAGGAGGAAAAGCTTCGCCTCAGCGGTCTTTTGCTCAATATCGTGGTTTCTGCGCTGCTGCTGGCCTTTGGAATCGTTTTCCTGCTGGTGTTTCTCACCGTGCTGTTCTGGGAGGAGCACCGCTTGCTCGCACTGGGCATTGCCACCGCCGTCTGCATCGGTGCTGCGCTGCTGACGGCGAGCAATGCCGCCCGCGAGATCAGGCGCGGCTCGCGGCTTTTTGCATCGAGCCTGGCCGAACTGGCCCGCGACCGAGCGGCCTTGCGCCGCGACGACGAATGAACCCGCGGCTGATCGAATTTGCGCTACGCAAGCAACGGCTGCAGATCAATGCGGAGCGCCAGCGCGACGATATGGTGCGACATCTCGAAGGCGTCGAATCCATTCTCGATACCATCGACGAAGTTCGCGACGGCGTAGGCTGGGCGCGCAAGCAGGCACCGATCCTGTCTGGCGCAGCGCTGCTGCTGATCGCGACCAGACCACGCCAGGCCTGGCGACTGGCCAAGCGGGTCGGAATCGCCTGGCTGATGTACCGGCGCGTGCAGGGCGGGCCCGGCGCACGGGCCAGCCTGCTTGCACTTCCGCTGGCTCGCCGCCTGCTCGAACGCATGTTGCGCCGCTTCGCCGGCAGCCGCGCCTGACACGGCCACCGACGAAGCTGGAATATCAGGACTGCGCGCGGGTCTTGGGCAGCAGCAGGTTGAGCAGAATCGCAGCGACGCCGCACAGGCTCACACCTTGCAGGCTGAATCCGTCGAGATTGAGCGCCAGTCCGCCGATACCGAACACCAGCACCGCAGAAACGATCACGAGATTGCGCGGCTCGTCGAGGTTGGTGCGGTCGGCGATCAGGGTCTTGAGGCCGATACTTGCAACCGAGCCGAAGAGCAGCATCATGATGCCGCCCATCACCGGGACCGGGATCGACTGCAGCAAGGCGTTGAACTTCCCGAAAAAGGCCATCACGATCGCGAACACCGCAGCCCAGGTCATCACCTTGGGGTTGAAGCTTCTGGTCAGCGTGACAGCGCCCGTCACCTCAGAATAGGTCGTCACCGGCGGCCCGCCGATCAGACCGGCAAACAGCACGCCCAGTCCGTCGCCGGCGAGGGTGCGATGCAGGCCCGGCTTGTCGGTGTAGTCCTTGCCCGTCACCCCGCCGATTGCAACCACGTCACCGACGTGCTCGATGGCCGGCGCCAGCGCAACCGGGATCATGAACAGGATTGCAGCCCATTCGAAGGTCGGCGCAACGAAATCGGGCATCGCCACCCATGGCGCAGCGGCGATCTTGCCGAAATCAACCAGCCCCAGCACTGCAGCGAGCACATAGCCCGTGCCAACACCGACCAGAATCGGTACCAGGCGCAGGAGGCCCCGCCCGAAAACGGCCGCGACCACGGTCGCCCCGAAGGAGACCGTCGCCACGATCATCGCCGTGCCATACGGCACGAGTTCGACCTTGCCGTCTCCCGTCCGCCCCATCGCCATGTTCACCGCGACAGCAGCAAGCGACAGGCCGATGATCATGATGATCGGACCGATCACCACCGGCGGCATGAATCGATGCACGATCTCTGCCCCGTGCCGCCACACCAGCCCGGAGAAAACGAAATACACCAGCGACACACAGGCCAGCGCACCCATGGTGGCGGGCAGGCCCCAGGTCTGCATGCTGTAGATGATCGGCGCGATGAAGGCGAAACTGGAGCCAAGGAAAATCGGCACCTGCCGCCCGGTGACGAACTGAAACAGGAGCGTCCCGACACCCGCACCAAGCAGCGCCATGCTGGGGTTGAGGCCGGTCAGCAGCGGCACCAGCACCAGCGCGCCAAACGCCACGAAAAGAATCTGGGCACCAGAAACCGCCTGCCGCCACAATGGGTCGGCAGACTCGATGGGAACTTCACGCATTACCATTCTCCTTGCGCGCCAGCCATGCAGACCGGCTGCGGTCACTACCCTAGTATTTGCCGCGACATCGTCACACAGCGCCGGTCTGACGCCGGCATGGCTGCGGACAATGCGCGCCTGATCAGTTGTGCTTGGTACCGAAGATCTTGTCGCCCGCGTCACCAAGCCCCGGAATGATGTATCCGTGCTCGTTTAGGTGACTGTCGATGCTCGCGGTATAGATCTCGACGTCTGGATGACGCTCCTGCATCAGCGCAATACCCTCGGGCGCGGCCACCAGCACCAAAGCACGTACCTGGCCACAACCGTTGCGCTTGAGCATGTCCACGGTCGCTGCAAGCGACCCACCGGTGGCGAGCATCGGATCGATGATCAGGGACATGCGTTCGCCGAGATGTCCGACGAATTTCTCGAAGTACGGCGCCGGCTGCAGGGTTTCCTCATTACGTGCGATCCCTACGACGCTGACCTTTGCGCTGGGGATCATGTCCAGCACCCCATCGAGCATCCCCAGCCCTGCACGCAGGATGGGCACGACCGTCACTTTCTTGCCCTTGATCTGCTCGACTTCCACTGGTCCGGCCCAGCCATCGATGGTCACCGATTCGAGCGGAAAGTCCTTGCACGCCTCGTAGGCAAGCAATCGGGCCAGTTCGGCCGTGAGTTCGCGAAACTTCTTGGTGCTGATGTCACCTTCCCGCATCAGTCCGATCTTGTGGCGGACCAGGGGGTGATTGATCTGGTGGACGGGCATGAAGAATCCTGAGACGAAGGGAGTAGGCGACAGTTTACCTTCAAGTTTGTCCATCAGTCGGGCGATGCGGCCCCAGTGCGATAAAATCCCCTGCTATTGCCGCCCGCGGCCATCACAAACAAGAGAGAAGCAGACCGCCATGAACATGGATGAAATCCGACGCGCCCGTGAGGAAGCCGACTGTCTGGCCAATGAGGAGGCGGTCGAAGGCGCACTCGATCGCATGGCATCCGAGATCACGGCAAGGCTCGCCGACCGCAACCCGCTGGTCTACACCGTCATGAATGGCGGCCTGATCCTGGCCGGGCGCATCCTGACGCGCCTGCCCTTCCCGCTCGAAGTCGCATACCTTCATGCGACCCGCTACGGCCATGCCACGCAGGGCACCCTGCTCGACTGGCGCGTGCGCCCGACGCAGGACCTGCGCAACCGAACGGTACTCGTCCTCGACGACATCCTCGACGAAGGCCATACGCTCAACGCCATCATCGAATACCTCAAGGCCGAAGGCGCAAGCGAGGTGCTGTCGGCCGTGCTGGTGCACAAGGAACATGACCGCAAGGCCTATCCCGGCATGCGCGCCGACTTCAGCGGCCTCGACATCGCCGACCGCTTCCTGTTCGGATGCGGAATGGATTACAAGGGATACTGGCGCAATGCCCCGGGCATCTACGCCGTGAAGGGACTCTGAGGAGCGACACCATGCTGATCATCTTCAAATCCGACGCCAGCGCCGATGTCATCATGCTTGGCGACGCAGGCAAGCAAGTCATCGCGGCGATGGGCAAGGACCCCGCGGACGCCAAGGGCATCGTCACCGTGGAGCAGTTGCCCGCAGCCATCGCGAGCCTGCAGGCTGCAATCGAAGAGGATCGCGCCCGTCAGACCGAACGCACCGAAGCGGAGGAAGCCGCCGACCGCGAGGAAGGCCGCACCGGCATGGCCGCACCCGTCAGCCTCGCCCAGCGCGCATGGCCGCTGCTCGACATGCTGCAGCAGGCACAGAAGGAAAAAGTGCCGGTCGTCTGGGGCGTCTGAAGAGCATCTGCCCGGCAGAAGACTGCGCCATCACGGCGCAGCCTCCCCGCCGGGGTAACGGGCAAAGCCGGTTCAGACGCCCTTCTTCACCACCAGCACGTCTTCCATGATCAGGTACTCGAGATCCGAACCGAAGAACATGTTCAGCGCATCGGTCGGCGAGCAGATCATTGGCTCGCCGCGACGGTTGAGTGAAGTGTTCAGTGCCACGCCGTTCCCGGTGAGCTTCTCAAGCTCGAGCATCAGATCGTAATAACGCGGATTGAACTCGCGCCTGAGCACCTGCGCCCGCGAGGTGCCGTCTTCGTGCACGACCTCGGGCACGCGCGACTTCCATTCCTCGGACACTTCGAAGGTGAAGGTCATGAAGGGCGCGGGGTGATCCGTCTGCAGCATCTGCGGCCCGACCGTGTCGATCATGCTCGGGCAGAACGGGCGCCAGCGCTCGCGGAACTTGATCTGCTCGTTGATTCGATCCGCCACGCCCTCGGCACTCGGGCACCCCAGAATGGAACGCCCGCCAAGCGCCCGCGGTCCGAACTCCATGCGCCCCTGAAACCAGGCCACCGGATTGCCGTCGACAAGAATCTGCGCGATACGCTGCGGCACGTCATCGATCTGCACCCACTCCGGCCTGGACGGGTGGCGGGCGCAGGCCGCGATCACATCCTCATTGGTGTAAGACGGTCCGAGATAGACATGCTCCATCTTCTCGACCGGCACGCCGCGCGCAGCGGACACATAGGACGCCGCACCCACAGCCGTTCCCGAGTCGCCTGACGCCGGCTGCACGAAGAGTTCCTTCACCTCGGGGCGCGCGATGATCTTCTGGTTGAGCTTGACGTTGAGCGCGCCGCCGCCGGCAAATGCCAGCTTTCCGGTTTCGCGCAGGATGTCGCCCAGGTAGTAGTCCATCATCTGCAGCGACAGATCCTCGAACAGCTTCTGCATGCTCGCCGCGTAATGGATGTAGGGCTCGTCCGCCACATCGCCCGCGCGCATCGGGCCAAGCCAGTCGATCAGTTTGGGCGAGAAGTAGTAGCCCTTGCCCTTTTCCTTGTAGCGCCGGAAACCGATCACATTGGCGTAGTCGGTATTGATGACCAGCTCGCCGTTCTCGAACTTCGCCAAGCGCGAAAAATCGTACTTGTCCGGATCGCCATAGGGCGCCATGCCCATGACCTTGTATTCACCATCGAGCATCTCGAAACCGAGGTATTCGGTGATCGCACCGTACAGACCGCCGAGCGAATCGGGATCGTAGAATTCCTTGATCTTGTGGATCTTGCCGTTCTCGCCGTAACCGAAGAAGGTCGTGGCGTACTCGCCCTTGCCGTCGATCCCCATGATCGCCGTCTTTTCGCTGAAGCCCGAGCAGTGATAGGCACTCGACGCATGCGAAAGGTGGTGCTCCACCGGCACGATCTCGACCTTTTTCAGATCGAAGCCAAGCTGCAGCAAGGTCCATTCGATGCGCCGCTTGTAACGGTAGTAGCGGCGGTTGCCCATCAGGATCGCATCAAGACCGCGATCCGGCGCATACCAGTAACGCTTGGCATAATGCCAGCGCGCCTTCTCGGTGATGCTGATCGGCGCAAACGGAATCGCCACCACCTGCACGTCCGCAGGCTTGAGCCCGGCAAATTCGAGACAGAACTTCGCAGCCTCGTAGGGCATGCGGTTCTTGGCATGCTTGTCGCGGACAAAGCGCTCTTCCTCTGCGGCAGCGATAAGCTTGCCGTCGATGTAGAGCGCCGCGGAAGGGTCGTGCGTCAGGGAGCCGGAAAGGCCGAGAATGGTAAGCGCCACGTATAGAACCTCGAATACGGAGAAAGGCCTCGAAGCAAGGGCCGATCAGAAGCGCCGGATTATACCTGCTCACGCACCTGCGTCTCTTCCGACGCGGCACTCGTCACGCCATGGCTTGCCGGCACATATTCCGGCACCCAGCGCTTCAGCCCTGCCCGAACAGCGTCGTCAGAGACGGGACCAGGCTGCCCCAGCCAGCCCTGAAGTTCGTTCAGGAACCCTTCCGGAACCGATCTGGATCGCGCAATTCTCAGTTTCGGGTGAGGCGTTTCCCTCGTTGCCTCAGCATCGGCAAGCAACTCTTCATACAGCTTCTCACCAGGCCGGAGACCGGTAAATTCGATCCGAATCTCTTCATCCGAGTAGCCAGACAATCGAATCATATTGCGCGCGAGGTCGACAATCTTGACTGGCTCACCCATATCGAGCACGAATACCTCGCCTCCATGCCCCATTGCCGAAGCCTGCAACACCAACTGCGCCGCCTCCGGAATAGACATGAAGTAGCGGTTGATCTCCGGGTGAGTCACCGTCACAGGCCCTCCATGAGCGATCTGTTCGGCAAACTTCGGAATGACGCTCCCTGTGCTGCCGAGGACATTTCCAAACCGGACAATCTCGAATTGCGTCGCTTTCGTGCCAAAACTGTGCAATGCCTCGCACACCATCTCAGCCAATCGCTTCGTTGCCCCCATGACGTTGGTCGGATTTACGGCCTTATCCGTGGAGATAAAGACAAAACGCTCGGCTTTATAGCGCTCGGCATGTACAGCGACCTGCAGGGTCCCCAGGACATTATTGCGCACCGCCTGCCATGCGTTACCCACCTCCATCAACGGAACATGTTTATAGGCCGCAGCATGGAACACAATCTGTGGAGCCCAAACCGCAAACACCTCATCCAGACGGACGCTATCCTTTACGTCTCCAGCCAGGGACACAACCCGCACATCGGGACGGTTCCTGGCAAACCACTGTTCCACCGAATAAAGGGCAAATTCACTCGACTCCAGAAGGACCAGCGTGCCTGGCTCGAACCGGGAGAGTTGCCTGCACAATTCGCTCCCGATGGAACCCCCGGCCCCTGTGACAAGGACGGTCCGGCCCGCAAGCATTGCCTGAACATTCTCGGTATCGATATTGACCGGCTCACGTCCGAGCAGATCCTCGATTTCGACCGGCCGCATAGCGCTGATCGAGACGCGGCCATTCATGAGCTCTTCGAGTCCCGGAACGGTGAATACATGCGCGCCGGCACGCACGCCGATATCCGTTGCCCGCCGCAGCGTTTCAGTCGCAGCTGAGGGCATTGCAAGAATCACATGACTGGCCTTGAATTCGCGCAACACCTCGGGCAGCGCACCCAATCCGCCCACGATGGGTATACCGAACAACTCCATACCCCATTTTCCCGAATCGTCGTCGACCAGAGCCACCACACGCCAGTCCGGACTGCGTTCGAGTTCACGCATCAACATGGCGCCACCGCGCCCTGCACCGACGATGACTACGGGCTTACCTTGCGCTATCAATCCACCATACAGCCGATGCTCCTTCCACATCCGCCATGCCGCACGCCCCCCACCCATCACAAGGAGCAGCAACACCGGATAAAGAACGATCATTGATCGGGGAATCGCGGTAGTCCCCCTGTCCAGCGCAACCCACATTACCAGTGCCACGCCAGAGACCGCGACCGCCTTCAGAACACGCTTCAAGTCGGGAAGGCTGGCAAATACCCACATGCCGCGATAAAGTCCGGCCCAGCGGCAAGCCACGGCGTGTACGACAAGCAAGCCGCCCAAACCGAGGAAGGCCAATCTGACATACTCGGAAGGGAGATCGAAATTGAACCGCAGCAGCAGGCCGCCGCACCACGCAATGGCGACGGCAAACAGGTCGAAGAGAAACACGAGCGCAGAGCGCAAGAATCGAATCATATTTTTATGAGCGAACCGGCCTGAGATTGACAAGCACCCTCCGGCAACGGCTTTAACACTTTCTATTCAGGGCAGGAAAGGATTACGCCTCTTTTCGGCGTCAGCCGATTCAGACCTCGTGGGTAGCCGCCAGCATTACAGATCGGAGCGCATTGCAGGTATGTTCGACCGAGGCCTCATCAAGCGTCGGATGTACAAGGAACATCAAACTCGTTTCACCCAACTCCTTTGCAACAGGCAAACGGTGGGATGGCCGCCATCCGGTAGCATCAAAGGCACGCTCAAGATAGACCTCGGGACAGGACCCGACCAGACAGGGCACTCCAAGCGCATTGATCTCAGCGATCACCCTGTCACGATCCCATCCAGCACCAAGACGAGCCGGCTCAACAAAGACATAGCACTTGTATGCCGCATGGCGACAGTCTTCCGGGGCCACCGGCACTCTGAGGCCATCAACGGTCTTCGCGCAATCCCATATCCTTTGCGCATGAGAATTTCGCAGCCTCGACCACTCTGCCATCCTGCGCAACTGAATACGCCCGATTGTCGCCTGCATTTCGGTCATACGCCAATTGGTACCGAACTGCTCGTGAAGCCAACGAAACCCGGGGTCATGTTCGCGTTCGTAGACCGCGGCCCAGGACTTTCCATGGTCCTTGTAAGACCACATCCGGGACCACAACTCATGGTCGTTGGTCGTAACCATGCCACCTTCTCCACCCGTCGTCATGATCTTGTCCTGGCAGAAAGACCACGCACCGATGTGGCCGATGCTCCCAACGGGACGCCCCTTGTAGCGGGCACCGTGAGCCTGGGCACAGTCTTCGATCACGGCAAGGTCATGCTCACGAGCCAGGGCCATGATCGGGTCCATGTCACACGGCCAACCTGCAAGATGCACGCAGATGACTGCTCGAGTGCGAGCGGTGAGCACCCTTCGCACCGTATCGGCGGTAAGGTTCTGGCTGTCACGGTCAACATCGGCAAAAACCGGCGTCGCACCTGCTGTGATGATGCAGGAAACCGAAGCCAGAAAAGTACGAGCGGTCACGACGACCTCATCACCCGGCCCGACACCCAGCGCCTTGAGCGCAAGATCAAGAGCGACAGTACCGTTAGCCAGCGCAACCGCATACTGACACTCAGCCCATCGGGCGAACTCGTCCTCGAACTGGCGCCCCTCGTTTCCAGTCCAGTAGTTCACCTGCCCGGAGCGCAAAACCTTGCCGACCGCAGCGATCTCGTCCTCGGAAAAATGCGGCCACGGGGCGAACTCGATGACACCATCACCCTCTCCGGCCTTCTCGGAACACCGTCTCATTGACTCACTCACCTTCATTGCTTTGCGACGACCTGATCTTGTCGGGGTGACGGGTTCGCGCGGGGACATCTCCCCTCACGACGCCCCCGGCCGGAACAATCGCATCATCGCCGACTGAAAACCCTGGAATCGCGACCGCGCCAGCACCGAACAACACTCGCCGTCCGACCTTGACGCCGCCGCATAGCCTTGCTCCTGGTCCGATATGGGCACCCTCTGCGACCCAGCAGTCATGGTCAACCGAGGCGCAGGTATTGATGATCGCGTGCTCTCCGATCACCGCATCAGCGTTGATAACAGCCCCCGCCATCACCACGCAGCCTGCACCGATCCGGGCCGAAGGAGATACGACGGCGCGTGGGTGCACGACAGAATCGAAGCGGAGACCACGTTCGGCAATACGAGCGCCCATCATTGACCGGATTCGATTGTCGCCAATCGCGACGACAACCGCATCGACGCCTTCACTTGCAGCAAAATCAATCATCGCATCCAGACCGCCGAGTACGGTATATCCAAACCATTCCTGACCGTGGCGCCCAGCATCACCATCAAAAACACCCGCGACGGAATCGCCCTGCTGCACGATCGCGTCCACCACGACTTTTGCGTGACCTCCTGCCCCGAAAATGACAAGCCTCCTACTCACCGTTGCGCCCCTTCTGCTGGCTACCGGTAAACGGAGTCATTGTTTCCCGCCCGGGTTCGCTGACGCCATGACGGCCAAGCACCTTCCCAATCGTCATCAACAGAATTCTCAAGTCAAGCGCAAATGAACGGTGATCCACGTACCAGACATCGAGGCGAAAGCGCTCGTCCCACGATAGCGCATTTCGCCCGTTGACCTGGGCCCAACCGGTAATCCCGGGCCGAACGTCATGCCGCCTCCCCTGCTCCGGGGAATACAGTGCCATGTACTCCATCAATAGCGGGCGCGGTCCGACCAGACTCATGTCGCCCTTCAGGACATTGAACAACTGAGGAAGCTCATCCAGGCTGAGCTTGCGAATCGTCCGTCCAACGGCCCCCAGCCGCGCCTCGTCGGGCAGCAAGCGGCCGGAGGCATCACGTTTATCCGACATCGACCGGAACTTGTACAAAGTGAAAGGCCGCCCATGCAAGCCTGGTCTGAGCTGTCGAAAAAGAACCGGCGCTCCGAGACAGCGCCAGATAATCAGCGCAAGCAGCAGCATCACTGGCCAAAGCAGCATGATAGCGAGAAGGGCCATGGTCAGATCAAACGCGCGTTTCATGCTGACCCTCCGCACCCGAGCGCAACAGGCTTCCAATAAAAGCTGTTAGCGCCCCCGTTACAACCATTGCCGAGAACTCGTTTGTCGCACGACCCCTCCCTGCCCTGCCCATACGTGCTCGAAGGTCTGCGTCACGAACCAATTGTGCAAGCACATCAACCAGCCCGCCTACATCCCCTGCCTCATGCATCAAGCCGGTCTCCCCCTCCACGACGGCGTCCGTCAATCCGTAGATCCGGGACGCCACAACCGGCAGACCACAGGCGCCAGCTTCAATGATGACGGTGCCAAACCCCTCGCGATAGCTGGGCAGGCAAAACACATCTGCAGCCGCCATGAAGTGCTCGGGATGATCGGTAAAATCCACAAAATGGAGCTGAGCCGCGGCGCCAACAAGCACTTCGACCTCGTGCCGCAATCCGGCCTCGTCGGGCCCCACGATAAGCAACACACAATCCGGTATTGACGCAGACAGCGCAGAAAACGCAGCGGCCAGATCAAGCACGCCCTTGTCGCGGTTCAAGCGGCCAACAAACAGCAGAACCACCGCATCCTCTGCAACGCCCAAAGAGCGGCGCACCGCCTGCCTTGCTTCCACCGAAGGCCTGAAACGGACGGCATCAACTCCCGAGATCGACCCACTCGCCAAAACCGCCGAGTGCCTATCGTTTGTAATGCCCTGATCAATCAGAAATTGTCGCTGTGACGCACTGTCAGCGAGAACATTTGTTGCACACCTTGCAATAAGCCGGTCCGCAAATTTCAGCAATATGCGCCCAAGTCCGGTCCGGGTGGCCCATACCTGCCCGGTGAACATATGTATCCGAGACGGCACGCGCGCGAGGCAACCCGACACCATCGCCATTAGCCCCCCTTTGGGGGTCACGGAAAAGACAAGATCAAATCGCTCACGATGGAAAACACGCGTCAGGCGGGCCAGGCATTGAAGATCCAACATCGGCGCGATTGGACGTGCAAACGGGATTGAGATCACCCGCACGCCGCGAACATCCGCAGAAATACGTTCAGGGTCAGCCGTATTGGTAATCACGGTCACGTCGTTGTCTGCGGCAAGCGCCACGATGTGCGCACGGAGAAAAGCGATCACCGTCATATCCGACGCCGCGACCAGCGCCACCTTCTTTCGGTTATCAGCAGCGCTCATGCGGAAGCCCAAAGAGGATTCGCGTTGATGACAATCCGCGGCGAAGGCGTGACTCAACGAGTTCAGACTTCATATCCGATCTAGAGCTCATGATCTCAAACCAGGTGGCGATTGAAGGCAAATCCGCGCGAGAGCACTCTGCGCAAATCAGCAACTGCGACAACAGGCCGTAGCAGGCGAAAGCGCTCAGTGCATGCAAGCAGCGCCGCGAGAAAGGGGTATTTCGACAGCAACCGGATATTGCTCCTCACCTCCATCCTTAAGGCGCTTTCCCCGCAGCCCTCAAATCGTAAGAGATGCTTGAGCAGCCAGAATGCCCAAATATGTGCATCCGCACGCGTACCAAGAAAAGGCTGCCCATGCCGCTCGAAGTACTTTCTGAGCACCTGGAGTTCCCAGCGCGACACATTGAGGTTGTTGCGCGACAAACCGGACTCGTTGTAACGGTAGAGATATAGTGGTAATTGGATATCGACAACAGTAACCCCTCCATCGAGGAGTCGAAGCCACAGATCAAAGTCTTCGCAAGAACGCAGACTTTCGTCATAGCCGCCAACCCCTGCCAACAGCTCTCTGGAGATCATGAGCGCTGCGCCAGTGAGACTGTTGCGCATGACTATTGAGCCGCTTTCCGCTACCTCACGCACCTTGAATTCGTTTTCACAGTGCGCGGTCTCGGCAAGCTCACAGCTGTCACCTATGCGCCTGACCTGACATGTCACGGCAATTTCCGGTCGAAAAACCCGAAGCTGAAACTCGATTTTCTGCGGATGCAGTTCGTCATCGGCATCAAGAAACGAAATCACATCTCCCTTGGCAGCGTTCAGGCCAACATTTCGCGACGCGGCCAGACCCAGATTGCGCTCATTCCTGATGTAAATAACCTGAGGATAGCGTTGCAGAACGGCTTCAATACGGTCTGTCTCGGGCGAGCAGTCGTTGACCACGATGATCTCTTCGACCTGGCGTGTCTGCCCATGAAGCGAAGCAATCGCGAGGCCCAAGGTTGCAGCATCCCGGTAACAGGGGATGACTACGCTGACTCGGTGTGGAACTGCACTCATGGCAAGATGCTGCGCGCCAGAAAATAGGCGGCCTTGAGTCGATAGCTCAGGTCGAGTGGTTGGACAAGTGCGCGCAGGAGACTGCGACGTGCTCCCGTGACATCACCATGCATCTGAGCAATCCGCCCGCTCCGGTAGGCCAGGAATCCCTCTGCGCGGCGGCGGTCAGCCAACGGCAATTCATCAATATACTGCGCATACAAGGTGCGAATGCGAGATATCTGCTTTGGTGAAGCAGCCGATATGTTCCCACCACCAAGCCAGTAATAACCGAGGCATTCGGGCAGTCGGACAAAGCGCTCAGTCAGTCTCGAAACCCGAACCCACGTATCGTAATCTTCCACGGAAATGAGTTCCCGGTTTTCCGTGATTCCGCCCAACTGTTCGATAAGCGCTCTGCGCACGACAACACTGGAATTGGGCACAGACATGCCGGTGCAGAGCAAGGCCTTGAACATGGGGTGCTTGGGCTGCGTCGATACGATCCGTTCGCTGAAAACCGTTTGAGCGGTATCGCGAACGATAAACAGATCGTGGTAAACGAGATCTGCACCTGCGTCGAGCGCGGCCACACTCTTCTCCAGCTTGGCAGGCGTCCACCAGTCGTCAGAGTCAAGAAAGGCAATATATGGAGCCCTGGCACCGGAAACACCACGATTGCGCGGCCGCGCCGGCCCGCCAAAGTTGTCCGCGGTATCGAAGCGGAGACTCAGTCGCCCCGAAAACTCGTCCGCAACGCTTGCACTATGATCCGTTGACCCGTCATCACAGACCAGTACCTCGAAGTTGTCCAGAGTCTGCAGCGCCAGCGAGTCGAGGCACCGCCTGAGGTCATCCGCGCGGTTGTATGTGGGAATGACGACGGTCACCCGCGGATTGGCGCATACCTTACTCACCACTCAGGCGACCTTCAGACGCGTCGAAAAATAGGCGATCGTTTCCTTCAGCCCATCTGCCAGATCGACTTTCGGCTCCCAGTCAAGCACCTGCTTAGCCAAGGAAATATCCGGCTGCCGTTGCTTTGGATCATCGGCTGGCAGCGGTTTGAAGATCAGCCGGCTCTTCGAGCCCGTCAGCCGAACAACCTGCTCCGCCAGCTCCAGCATCGTGAACTCACAGGGATTCCCAATATTCACCGGTCCGACAAAATCCTGAGCCGAGTCCATCATGCGAATCATGACTTCTACCAGGTCGTCGACATAACAGAAGCTTCTGGTCTGCTGGCCATCCCCGTAGATCGTGATGTCCTCACCCTTCAGCGCCTGAACGATGAAATTACTGACCACTCTACCGTCGTTGGGGTGCATGCGCGGACCATAGGTATTGAAAATCCGTACGACCTTGATCTGCAGTTGATGCTGGCGCCAGTAATCGAAAAAGAGCGTTTCAGCGCAACGCTTTCCTTCGTCGTAACAACTCCGGATACCAATAGGATTGACCTTGCCCCAGTACGACTCGACCTGCGGGTGCACCTCGGGGTCTCCGTAAACCTCGCTTGTCGACGCCTGCAGGATTCGCGCCTTTACTCGCTTTGCCAGTCCAAGCATGTTGATCGCACCATGAACACTCGTCTTCGTCGTCTGAACCGGATCGTGCTGATAGTGAACGGGAGACGCTGGGCAAGCCAGATTGTAGATCTGGTCTACTTCGACGTAGAGCGGAAAAGTCACGTCATGCCGCATGACCTCGAAGTAGGGATTGCCCATCAGATGGGCAATATTATCCTTGCTACCCGTGAAGAAATTATCCACGCATAGTACATCGTGCCCCGCTTCGAGAAGGCGTTCACACAAGTGAGAGCCGAGAAAGCCGGCCCCGCCAGTCACCAATATCTTTTTAGTCATCGTCTTTATCGTGTCCCAAGTAAGCCAATCAGTTTTCGGGGGGCCTTGAACATCAACTCAGCGAGCCTGAGGACACCTCCAGGGATCGCAAAAACCAGGGCCAGAGGATCCAGCTGGACGATCCGCTTCAGGTGGTATGGGATATTGGACACGCCGTTCGCTGAGGGAGAAAGCACGTGCACAGCCCACAGGTACATCACATGGGTTCGATACCGCATTCTCTCAAAGGAAGTCAGCTCAAGCGTCCGTACCTGCCCCAGCAACAACCTGAAATACTCTTCGAAGACGACCCTGTCCTTAGTGACGCTTCGAATTGTGCTGCGATGCTGACGAAAATAGTTCAGGGGCTCTGCAACGTATGCAACATCGTAGCGAGCGGCAATCCTGAAGAAGAGATCCCAGTCGCAACAAACCTTGTACTCCGAAGACAAATAGCCAACGGTGTCAAAGCAATCTCTTCGAATAAGCGCTGCGCTAAGGTTTGGAATAACGCATGAGTGCATCAGAAAGCGAGACGCCTCGGAACCGGGGAGCAACACGTCGCCGGAACACCGGGCCCTGAACGCATCTTCACGAATCGAAAAGTCGTCACCCAGCACAGTTCCGTCCTCATCAACCATCAGGCTGCGACAGAATGCAATGCCAGCAGATGGATGCTGCCTCATCGCATCGACAAGGCGCTCAATCATGCGCGCATCACAATCATCGTCGCAGTTTGCGAACAGCACAAACTCGCCCGACGTCAACTCGACGCCTTGGTTGCTTACGGCCACCCACCCGCCATTTTTTTCGCGAACGAGAAGGCGGACGCTCGGTTGCCCTTCATACGAGCGGAGAACGTCGACGCTATTGTCCGGAGAACAGTCGTCGATCACCAGAATCTCTGTGTTCAGGTAGGTCTGCCCGAGAAGACTATCCATTCTGCGGGGGAGGAATCCCGCATGGTTATAACTGGCAACGACGACACTAACCACCCCGACGCCCGATTCCTGCTTCATTTGAACAGGCCTTTTGCACGCAGTTCGTTCAGGCTCTCCTCATAGCGGTCACCACTGATCTGTTCGCCCTTCACCCAGTTAACAAATGCACTCAAGCCGTCGTCGATTCCAACTTTTGGCTCAAATCCCAGGGTACGTTTCACTTTCTCAAGATTCGCAACGTTGTGCCGAATGTCGCCAATCCTGAACTGGCCGGATACGCTGATTGAAGAACACCCACCCAGATGCCGGAGCAGGGTTTGCGCAATCGTCATCACATCCGTAGCTGCACCAGAGCCGACGTTGAAGACGTCGACCAGAGGCTCCGGGTGCTCGATCCCCTTGACGGTCGCATCAACCACATCGCCGATGAAGACAAAATCGCGGCTCTCGCGACCATCTTCGAATATATTGATCGGGCTACCGTTCCGAATGCGGGTGGAGAAGATCGAGAGGATGCCCGTGTAGGGATTCGACAGCGACTGCCCAGGGCCATAAACATTCTGATAGCGGAACGCCAGGGCCGAAATCCCCAGAGCCCTCCCCACCGTCAGCACCAACTGTTCCTGTGTAAGCTTCGTTACCCCATAGACGGAAGAGGGATGCAAAGCAGCCCCTTCATCTGTCGGCACCACCTCCAACGGCAAGGAACAAACGGGACAGAGATGCTCGAACTGCCCCTTGACCATCTCCTCGGCGCTTCGAGCCTCGGGATGGAGGGTGCCATGCACCGGGCAGCGATAACAACCTTCACCGTAGACTGCCCGTGAAGAGGCCACAACCAGTCGCTTTACCGGGAAGCCATCATTCGCAATCACGTCCAGCAGCAGTGCCGTACCCCCAACATTCACTTCGGAATAATGCTGGATTGCATACATGGACTGCCCTGTGCCAGTCTCAGCTGCCAGGTGTACAACCGTATCCACGCCCGGAAGAACTTTCATCAAGTCAGCCCGGACAGTTACATCACCACGAACAAAGCGAGCCTTGCCTTCAAGTCGCTTGAAAAGCGGTGACTGCTCGGGATCCGCGCCGTGGATCTGAGGTGCGAGATTGTCGAGAACCGTCACCTCGTGCCCACGCTCGCTCAGCGCAAGTACGAGTGCCGATCCGATAAACCCGGCCCCGCCCGTTACAAGTATCTTTCTTCCGCTCATCCCTTGCCCTGTCTCAAAACGCCCTTGCTCTCCCAACGTCCCGCAGATCGATCGTAGTACCGAATGACCACCGCAGGGCTTCCGACCGCTACAGAAAAGTCCGGAATGTCATGCGTCACTACCGAATTCGCGCCGACAACGCAGTTCTTGCCGACGCTCGCACCAATGATGCACACATTCTCGCCGATCCAGCTTCCTTCTCCGATCACCACGGCGTTCTTGAAACGAACGGGTTGATGCATTATCGGTACGCCAACGTCCTCATAGGAATGAAGGTTATCGGAGATGTAAACGTTGTTCGCCGTAAGCACATGGTCCTCGATGACGACGTCACGCACGGCAGTAATGTGGTTGTTGTAACCGAGGACGCACCCTGAGCCGACGAGCAGACGCCCCGACTGACCTTCTGGAGGCTCACAGTACAACCAGGCGCCACGCTGCATGACCGTGCGATCACCAAGGCCAATGTGTTTTCCACCATCGACACGAAATGGCGCGTACAACAACACATTCCTTCCACAACGGCCGAAGCGGGGAGCATGAACACATGCGAACCAGAGACTACGCAGTTTCGCCAGGATTCGCTGCACAAGACCAATCATCACTCTTGCTTCCGAAGCATCGTCAAGAACACCTCAGGACTCGCAAAATACGGTGCAAGCTCTGAGAGCCTCTGTTCGCTCAATGTCCACCACTCAGAGTCTGCCAGCCCCCCGCACAGCGTTGCGTCAAAACGTTGCCGCAACGGGCGGCAGGGAACACCGGCCGCGATTGTATAGGGTGGCACATCCCGGGTCACCATCGCCCCTGCACCGATTACCGCGCCCACGCCAATACTGACCCCCGCCCGAATCATCGCCCGCTCTCCTATCCAGACATCCGCGCCCACGACCGTCCTCGGGATCGACTCCTGAGCAGCATTCTGGCTCGCGAAAAATCTGGGGAGCGGCTGCGACCGGTCATAAAACACGGGACTTGTACTCACGAGCGAGGTTGGATGATTAACAAGCCCAATCGTCACATTCGCAGCAATCGAACAGAAAGGCCCCACTTCAGCCCCAAGCAGCAGTGTGTTCTCCTGCACATAGCTGTAGGAGCCAAGCGTGGAACAAATCAATCTCGCGTTCCGGAAAAGGACCGCGTAATCACCCAGGCTACTGTCCCCATCGACCGTCGCACCGCCGTGGATGACACTGCGGGAAAACCTGCGGCGAAGCCGAAATTCGTACAGGGCGCGCCGAAGCGACGTCGAGATGCGACTCATGCGAGATGCTCCTTACGATCTCCGTGCAACAGCCCTTCAATAAACTTCAGATTGCGCTTCAGATTTTCACCATCCAGCGGACCAATGTACTTTTCCATTACTCCCCTATCCAGGAACGCGTCATACCGGTCATCGCCCCGCATGAAGTCCGAAATCGCCACCTCAAGGTCGTCTGCGGAATGGGTCGTGATCAACTCGGACTTGCCATCGAACGGCGCGTCGAGAATCTGCCTGTCGTTCTTGTGGTAGACGCAGGGGATACCCAGACAGGACGCCTCGAACAAGGTCTGCGAGTAGATCGAAACATAGAAATCGGTCTCATCCAACACAGCCCGCATCGGGACCTGATCAAGGATGCTATCGACCAACCCTTCGAAATACTCATCGCAGAACCGGCGATACAGTTCCTTGTACCCATTGGCGCGCACCTTCAGCAGCACACGGACACCCGCACCACGTGCCCTGAGCCTGAGGATCGCCTCAAGCACGTCGTTGAGGAATTCAAACTCTACCGCGAGGTATGAATTAAGGTCTGTATTACTGAACCCGGATGCGCCAATCGTGATGACAGGGTTCTCACGGTTGATACTCCGCCGCAGCACCATGGCGTAATCGTCCATTCGGGGATCACCCAGACAAATCACGTTCTTCATTCCACGGAAATAGTGATCCCGAACACTCTCAGAATACGAATTGATCACATCCGCATACTTTCCTTCATCGAGAAACGCGCTGCACAAAAGCCCATTAATGATCAGATAGCTGGGGACTCCTCGAGCCTTGGCCACGCAGTCAACCAGCATTGCAACCTGCCCAAGGTTTGCGATCAATACCTCAAGTCGGATGGGGTGGCGATCGAGATAGCGAATCACGCAGTCAAGCGCACGCAATGTTTCGGGCAAGCTCGACGAAATCCGGGTTTCAATCGCGCGGCTGACCGCATCAGTCACATCCACACCATTCGTGAGTACAAGACGGGCCGCACGTTTCGCACGGTAGACTTCCATCAGCGCCGAAGCTGTCCCACGATACCGCCCCACGTTCCCGTACACAGGGATGGGTCGCTCTCGCAGAAACTTCAACGCCCCTCGCGAGGCAGAAAAATGTCCCTGGAGGACCTGGACGCCCGGCGTCTTGCTAAGGCATTGCATCAACTTGCGCGTCGGATGGTACTCCTGAACGAATACCCTGTCCCTCTGCCTGAAACATCCCGCGACGCTATCCCAGGCACTCATCAAAATGCCCTGCACGGTAATCACGGCATCCCGGACGCGATGCCGGATACGCCTGACATGCACACGCTCGTTCATCCACCGGTGAATTGGAAAGAAATATCCATCCAGCGACGAACGTCCACCAGTTGCAAGACGCGACCAAGTCAGCGCCATGTCCTGCAAGACAGACTCAATAACGTTGTTATTCGAACATACAAAAAGCTTCTGATAGGAAATGCATCTCAACTGCTCAAGACACATGCGACTGCGCACGTAGAACGTAAAGTCATTCCAGATCAGAATTCGAAAACTGAACCCGAAATCAACCCCATTGTGCCGAAATATGTCTTTACCCTCCTCATCCAGGTGCCAGTCATGGAAGAACCTGTACATGAGGAAATTGTTTTCCTGCATGACAGACTGGGAGCACAGGTGATCCACGTAGTACGCGACACCACCAAGCGCGAGAACATCCCGCAGCAGGCCAAAGTCATAGGTCAGGATCAAGTCCAGCGCTGGCTCAAAATTGGGCACTACCGACGACCAGTCAGCTCTGGAGTCTACGATGAACACGTTCCGGAATGACGATCCAGGAACGATTACGTTCTCATCACAGCCCAATTCGAACTCCTGCCTCCTGTCCAAGGATGACACCTCAGACAGCTCTGCACACAAAATGAATCAATGGCCGCCCCTTGCTCCCCTTCACAGTTGGCATACCCGTGTCCATCACCGTCTCAACTGCAAACCCTGCACGCGTCAAAGCCTCAAGCCAATACCAACTCGGATAATCCCGGTCACCGAGATCTGGGTCGTAAAGATAGCCCGAAGATGAAATCGAGGGAGAAACCGGCATATAGCGTCGAGTGGCCAGATTACGAAGGATTCGAAGACTTGCCACAAACACAGACACGAGAAATCTCAAACCCGTACGTGGCGTTTCGTTAAGGATGACAAGCAGACCGCCAGGCTTCAGTGCGCGGCGGGTCTCCTTGAGCACGGACTCAAGGTTATCGGCGTGATGCAACGCAGAAGACGCCACAATCGCATCCAGACACGCCCCATCAAAAAGAAGGGGTTGAAACAAGGCCTCAAGCGTAACGACCTTCTCAGCATTACCCTCCATTAAAGTCATGACTTCAGGCAGCAACTTATGGAGGAAATGCTGACTCGAATCGAGGGCATAGACGGTCTTCACTGAGTCAACGCGCGACAGCATGGCGGTCAACCACCCACCACCGCAGCCAAGATCGAGCACGTCAGCGCCCTGCGGCAGCAGGGCCGCCCAATCTAGCATTTTCGACGCGTCGACATAGTTGCAGACCTCACCGACTGTGTTCAGATACGCCCTGGCGTTCTGCAAATATTCGTTCGAGTCAGGGTACGAATTAACCATTGACTGATCAAATTGCGATACACCAGACAGAGTTTGCTTAACAATCCAGTTGTCGTTCATTTCAACTTTCTCAAGATATCACGCACACCATGCTTCGCTTTCACTATGACTGGCGCCATTTCATCCTTGCGCAAGCCAACGACGGAGGGCACGTAAATCAATAACGTAACAAATATGAAAGCGTACAAAAATCCACTTCCCAGCATTCCGAAAAACAACTCCGACTTGTCCGTACCAGCAGCAACCAGACCTGGAGCAAGAACCCGAACGGCGAACATCGAACCGTAACCCACACACAGAAGCGTCGCGATGGGTAGCAACTGATAGTACCAACGGAAAGCAGCCAAATACTGTCTGCAAATCATCCACGACTGAACATTGACGAACAGAATATTCAGACAGACCATCTTGATCGCAAGCCCCAAAGCCCCTAAACCCATACCCGAAATCCACACACCATCGGTCGGTCCAATCAGCAGGTACGAAACAGGAACGCTCACAACCAAACCGGAAACGGCCACCTTCATGTAGCTATGGGTCCTTCCGGTTGCCATGAACAATGTCCCGTTAATCTGTCCCATTGTCTGATGAACAGGGTAAAAGAGCATCAGAAACAACACCGGCCATCCAGCATGATAGGCCTCACCAAGCAGGGCAACGACAAGGTTTTCAGCCCAAGGAGCAAGGAAGCAGGATACGCCTGACGCCAAAAGCATCAGAAACCGGGTCGCCTTCTGATGCAGAACAATCACACGCGAGTTGTCACCGCGCGCACACGCCTCGGCAACCTCCTTCCAAAGAATATTGAGCACCGAACTGGTCGCCAGCAGGCTTATGGTGGAAAGTTGAGCCGCGACCTGATAGAAACCTTGCTGACTGGATCCGCCGAAACGCTGCAACAACCACCGGTCTGTGATCTCATAGCAGAACGTAAACACTGCGATGATCATCATCGGCCTGCAGTACGCGAGATACTCCGAAACGACTCCACCCAGTGACGCAGCACCACCGTCGTCAGCATTGCGAACCACCCCCTTACGTAGTGCGCCGGAAAGCCACGCGGCAGCAACCAGGTACTCGACGATGATGGCCGACAAGACCGAGCGGACCGACAACCAGTCGCCCAGCAGCATGGCCGAAACCAAAATGACATGCGTTGAAATGATCAAGAGCCCCGACACCTGAATCCGGACAGTCATTCGGGCCGCTTCGTGAATCTGCACAACGGTTTGCCAGACCTGATTCTGAAGAAAAGTGGCCAACAGGGCGAGCACGACAAGGTCACGTGACTGCCCAAGCCAGAACCGGTCGACGAGCGACTGCGGGAGCAATTGGATAACGAGCGCAGTTGAAAAAACGAACTGAAATCCAAGCCATCCAAAGTACACGAGGTAGTAGAGACGCCCCCGATGGCGCTGCGCGATAAAGGTATAGAAGGCGCTACCGGACCCCATGTCGAGCAAGGCACGAATAGCCCAGAAACTCCCGAGGAGATACGCCAGGTTACCGTAATCCGATGGCCCAAGCCCGCGCGCAACCAGCAGTCCCGCGATTAGACTTATTGCAGCGCGCGCCATATTGGCGCCGACCGAGAACAGAAGCCGGTGCCTGATCGACAGGACGCCCCCCCCCCGCTCAACCACGCTCAAAGTGAAAAACCGTCGTCAACTATGAGATTCTGCCCAGTGATGTAGCGTGAGGCATCAGACAAAAGAAAGAGTAACGCGCCGACGACGTCACCCGGGTCGAGCATTCCTTTCGACGCACATTTCCCTTTGTAAGCATCGAGAAAGCCTGAAGGCTGTCCTGCGAGAATCCCCCCGGGACTCAGGCAATTTACTCGAATGCCCGCGCCCTTGAAATATTGAGCAAAATAGCGGGTTAAATGAATCACACCAGACTTTATCGCTGCATACTCTACGGGCATGGTCATCTCTGTCCCGGCATAGACCTCGAACCGTGGCGCCATCACCCCATAGATCGACGACATATTGACCACATTCCCTCCACCTTGCGCCCGGAATGCCAGACAGAATTGCTGGGCAACAAGAAAGTAGCCCCCAAGATGCGAGTCGACGTTCTCACAGAAATCAGTATAGGTCACATCCTCGAGCTTCCGCCCGTAGTTCCGGTTCCTCGGGTACGCATTGTTGACGACTGCATCGATACGCCCGTAGCGATTAGTCACTTCCAAGATCAGTGCGGCAACCGAATCCTTGCTCGTGATATCGAGATGTGCGGCGAAAGCGCGGCCAGCGTGCGCCGGCGCCAATGAGGACACAACATGCGCTGCGGCTTTCATATCGATATCAGCCACAACGGGAATGTCCCCGCTATCAGCAATCGCGCGCACGAATCGCGACCCTATTACCCCCGCACCACCCGTAACGACTACGACCTTGCGTTCATGCCGCTCGCCGAGTACTTCTTCGCCGGTCATGACTCAGCCTTTACGTTTGGACAGTAGAATGCGATCGCCGATGAGAAGATGATCGATCCCCGAGCGCTCGAACGTGCGGACCGCATCGTCAATGGTGTCGACGATGGGTTCACCGTGCAGGTTGAAGCTGGTGTTCAGCAAGGCAGGCACACCGGCAACGCGATCAAAAGCGCTGATTAGCTCATAGTAAGCTGGCGCTTCATTCGATGAGACGAACTGAGGGCGGACAGTCCGGTCGTAGGGGTGTGTTCCCGCTTCAATCTCGGCGTGCTTTTCGGGACGCACATCAAGGCTGACAGCCATAAACGGTGACTGAAGGCGCTTCGGATTCAAAATATACTCATCGTGCCTGTCCTCAAGAATCGACAATGCGAAAGGCATCCAGAAATCGCGATTCTTGATGGCCTCGTTGATCTTCTGGACAGTTTCCCGACGACGAGGATCAGCAAGAATGCTGCGATTTCCGAGGGCTCGGGCTCCAAACTCGGCCCGCCCCCTTGCAACTGCAACGATATCGCCATCGGCGAGAAGCTCAGCAATCAGGTCGCTACTAGCGGATTCGTTTAGTACGAACCGATCCCTGAATTGGTCAAAATCAAAGGTCGGCAGCTCGTCACCTATATCGTGACCGAGATAGAGATGCCGTACAGGCTGATTTCGCTGGTGATCTGAATTCAAGTAATAGCATCCCCCGATACTGAGACTTTCATCACCGGACGACCCGCAGACGAACAGGGAATCAACCTCCTCCAACTCCGAGATCGCCTTGTTCATCTTGATGTTCATGGCAATGCCACCCCCGATGACGAAGCGGCGAATCCCGGTCAGTTGGGCAATGCTGCGTACGAGCTCACACGCAAGGTTTTCAGTGTACGTCTGCACTGCGCCCGCAATGTTGTCAAAACGATGGTCCTTCCAAGCCTCGTCCAGGTAGGCGAGGAGGTCTTTTGGCCTTTCTCCGGAGACGATACGCATGCCATCTACTTTGCAGAGCCCATCAAGGGCCTGCATCGCACGTTTCACATGTGACATCTTCGCGTAGGGAGCCAGTCCCATCACTTTGAATTCGTGCTCATCGGGCCGCATGGCAAGAAGCAGTGTCGCCATCTTGTAAATCCGGCCGATATCGTTCTGATCTGACTCAGCGATCAACGAGAACTCTCCACCGCTGACCTTCCAGACGGTCTGATTTCTCCCATCACCAAAGCCATCGAGCGTAATAACGACACAGTCCTCGTTACGAAATGGCGATCCGTAATAGGCGTAGTACGCGTGGCACGTATGATGATCGATGAACTCGATTTTTTCGGGGGAAACTCCAAGGTGACTACTCAGAAGCCGACGCTGTTCATTGCGAAAGAGTTCAGCGTCCTCCTCTGAATTGAGCATGACGTCGTCGGTAAGGTAAGAAAAGTCGTAGTACTGCTTGTCCTCATTGAACTTGTCAGCCGTTTTCAGCCACTGGAGATAGTCAATACATTTCTCTCCCTTCAGTCTCCGACGGTAGTAACGATCGCCGTAATAATCGAAATAATCACGCAAGCTGAACTGCGTTGACGTTTTCGCTTTCAGGAATACTGAACCGCCGAACGCAATTGTCGTATATGCGATACGGGAAAGATCCTGACCGGCAACTCCTTCCTTTTTAAGGCAGTACTCAATCGCCTGCCACGGATAGCCGACATAGTTCTTCTTGCGAGCGAACCGCTCTTCAAGCGCCGCGGTTACGATCTCACCATCTCGCATCAGCGCTGCGGACGCATTGTGTCCGGAATGCACTGCCAGTATTAGTTCGTTACTCATGCTTGATCCAGTATCCTGCAAAATATTTCATCCATTTAGGGTTTTCCGAGACCCTCTTCACGCTCAGCCATCAGGAACTCGACGAAACGAAAATCAAGCTCCGAATCGATATCGATCGACCGCTCTTCAGGCATTACATGCAGTCGGGTATCTGGATTGAACAGGGATTCATTGGCGAACAACGCCGGCTTCCGCCAAACGTAGATCGAGGCGTTCATGTCATAACACTTGGGCGCATCCTGACGCCTGACGATTGCGTTATGGGGTGGCTTTGACAGATGAACAATCCCGTCCTGATCGAGTTCGACGAGGTTGAAGTATGGGGATCGACGCGCCGGCATCGCTGTGATGACATTTCCCGCACCACTTCGCTCAAGCAATTCGACCGCATCGCGAATATCTTCAGGTATTCGCAATGGTGAGGTTGCGTCCAGATCGACCAGGGTTTCGAACGAGTCGCCGGTAAGCCGCTCAACCTCAGCGACGCAATGACGGATGACCGGCAACTTCGCGGCCTGGTCTGTCGCGAGTTCGTCCGGGCGCTTGACAAGAAGGTCTGCGCCACAATCCTGAGCAACTGCGAGAATCTCGTCCGAATCGCTGCTTACCGCAATCAGGTCAAACAGACCCGACACTCGTGCCTGATTAATGCTATGGGCAATAAGAGGTTTGCCAAGAAGAACCTTGAGGTTCTTCCCCTTGACTCCCTTTGAGCCTCCCCGGGCACAAATCGTACACAGTCGCTTCATCGAATGACCCACTCCCTGTTTCTGTTGGCCTGCTCGGCAGCATCAATCAGTTGCAGCGTCGCCAGACCTTCGTCGAGCGAGCATAGTGTTGCGCGCTCATCGCCAAGCATGGCCCGATGCATCGCCTCGTAGGTGAAGTCGCGCCCTACCGATAAAGTTTCAAACTGATCGCCCCAGGAAATCGTTCCGTCGATCAAGTCCGCCTCTATCGTCAGACGTTCCGTATTGACCACAATACGTCTGCGGGCAACTCTATCGAGGTAACTCACCTGAACGGAAACGACCGGACACCTGCTCATCTGCATCAGGAGTACAAACAGGTCATCGCTGTCAATTTCCAGCGCGCTAAGATGACCGCCGAGCGCCGTCACTGACCGCCAGCCACCGAAGATCCAGGCCAGATAGTCAAGTTCATGGCTCAGGTCTCGAAGTGCGCCGCCACCCTGCGCGGCACTCGCCGAATATGACTGTCGATAGTCGGATGCTGGCCGCCAATCCGGCAGGTACTGCCCCATGTAGGCCTGCACGGAGATGACTGTTTCCCCGAGGACCAATTCGCGAAGACGCTGAATGACCGGATGGAATCTTAAATTGTAGGCGACGGCGAGATGACTGAAAGGGGCGTCGATCAATGCACGACAGTGATCGAACAGGGGTTTCTCGACCAGCACCTTTCCCGCGAATCCCGCAGCGGCCATTGCCTCGATGGTTTCGTGATGCAGACTGGTCGGATTCGCCACCACAACATACTCGGGGCGATGCTCTGCCAACGCCTGCAGCAGGTCTGTATAGCAGGACGGAAAACCCAGCTCCCGCCGGCTGAGGATGGCTACGTCGCAGCAGAGTCCGCGGAGCAGCCTGGTATGTCGCTGCCCGATGGAGCCATAGCCGATGACGAGCGCTCTCACTGACCCTCCGCTCTTGGATGCGCGGCACGGGCGCGCTTCAGGTCATCGTCGCGCCCGACGTCAAGCCAAGGCTCATGCATTGGATAAACGATCGTTCGCGCAGCCGCTTCCTTGAGTCGAGCAAAAAGCGTTGGCATGTCACAGTGCTCCGCCCGCTTCAGCAATCCAAGCGCTGCAGGCTCAAGGACATAGACACCAGCATTGATATGACTTCGGGAAACAGGCTTCTCTTCGAAACCGACGATATCCACCCCTTCCGTGCGCACGACGCCGAACGGGTGTTGCCATTCATGAAGCCGAACGGCCATTGTCGCACTCGCAGCGTGGCGGCAATGGAAATCGAGCAATTCGCCATAGTGGATATCGGTCAGAACATCGCCATTGGATACAACGAACGGCAACTCAGGACGGGGGTTCAGCAAACTGATCGCACCAGCCGTTCCCAGAGGCAAGTCCTCGCGGAGATACTCGATACTGACACCCCAGCGACTCCCATCCCCGAAGTACTCTTCGATCATGTGGCCAAGGTAGTGAATTGACAGCACAAAATGGCCGAACCCGTCGCTCTTGGCCCGCTCTATGATGTGCTCCAGCATGGGCTTGCCGCCCACGGGCAAGAGCGGCTTCGGGCAATTCTCGGTGTGCGGACGCAACCGAGTGCCCTGCCCTCCCGCCATGATCACCATCAGATTGTGCCGCCTTCTTGGGGCCATCAGTTCATCGAGCAGGTGCAGCCCCACGACACGCCTGTCTGTATCGACTACCGGCAACTGATGAACGCGATTTGCCCGCATCAATTGCAGCACGGCGTCACGCCCCAACTGCGGTGGCACGACCAGTGGGTCCTGATTGATCAGCGAATCAACCGGGCTGTCCAGGCCCAGACCACGAAGCAACCCGCGACGGATGTCACCATCGGTGAGGGTACCAATCAAGCGCTCATTGGGTGACACCACCAGTACGATCTGCGACGTCGACTCGTTCAAGCAAGTGATCGCCTGCTGCAAGCTCGCATCGCTCGCCAGCAAGGCCTTGCGCCATTGTTGTTCAGAAGGATTTGATCTGGTCATGGTTGTCAGTCTTCAGATACCCTGTTGGCGCGCATCACTGGCGCTCTCTCAGGAGTTGAAAGGCCTCAGCAGCCATGTACCCCGCGGAGGCTCCGCGCCATTCCGCCAGGGCCCGCATCGCCCGGACACTACGTGGAAAGGGAAATACGCCAAGCTCCGAGCGGTAAACACCCATGATCTCCAGCTTGCGTTCGTGATAGGGCTCAATATCCACAAAGTAATTGGGATGAAAAGCGTCTTCTCTGCACAGCCCGAACTCAGTCTCCGATACCGTTTCATAAGCAAGAACCCGGCGCACCGAAGGGTAGCGAAACCATTTCGCGCACGCCGCCACGACATCAAACGTGACGCGATGATCCGAATGAACGTCTCCATGATGCGGAACGAAGACCTCCTCCGGCGCAAACGACTTGAATACCTCCGAGAAGGAAGACACAAGATCTCCAAGCGGGAGCGCGTCCAGACCGGCGGGAGGAAGGCCGAGATTGAACACCTCGTCGAACCCGATCATCCCAGCGACGGTCTTGATCTCGTCGTTGCGCTGCTGAATGCGGTCGATGGGCCAACCGGCCTCGGCAGTCATTCCCGTCACGATCAGCCAGCCCAGCGTGCCGCCCTCGGCCTTTCTCCGCAGCAAGGTTCCACCACACCCCAGGATCTCGTCGTCAGGATGAGGAGCGACCACGAGCGTTCTCATAGATAGCGCCCCGCGGCAAGGTCCACACCGTTCTCCATCTCGATTATTCTAATCGCATCCACGCCGCATTTAACGACCACGCCCGGCACCGCTGGATTGACTACAATTTTTCCAGGCTCAATATTCTTCGGCATGCCACGCACAACCTCTGACTTCCAGACTTTCACCTGCCGGCCATCAATATCGAAATGGGCGCCGACATACGGCCTGGTCAGCCCCCTTATCAGATTGTAGATGCCCTCGGCAGGCATGCGCCAATCGATACTGCCGTCCGCAGCGCCACGCTTCCGCCAGGTGTTCGACAGAGCATCATCTTGAGACATCAAGGGGAAGTCGGGGTCTGCGAGCCGCGGCACGAATTCTTCCAGTTGATTCAATGCGCATGTCGTGATCCGTTCGTACAGACTTCCCGCATCATCCTCATAATGAATCGGGACACTTCGACGGGATATCAGTGGTCCGCTGTCAGCGCCTTCATTCATGAAGAAGAAAGACGATCCAGTCTCCTCAAGCCCCAGGACCAGCGCCCAGATAATCGGGTGACGGCCGCGGTTTGCCGGCAGCAAGGCCGGATGAAATCCGACAACTCCCATTGGCGCCAACTCAAGCAACTCGCGTTTCAGCAACCGGGACCATCCGAGGCAGAAGATTACGTCCGGCCGCTTCGCACGAATCCACTCCAGCGTCTCGGCTGAGTTCACATTGCTGACATGGAGACAAGGAACCTGATTGACACGGCTGATTTCGCCCAGATCCGCATAATCCGAATTCTCGCCTGTATCGACGGACGTGCAGACACCGACCACATCTGCGCCGATGGCGAAAAGCCGCTCAAGTGCGCGCAGCGAAAAGCTGACGGTTCCGATGAATACGATTCTCATGGGACGCACACATCGAAAAATTTTTTCTTCAAGAGCCCGTCGAGAGGGACCGACTTCAGAACCTCGACTACCTTGTCGCTTACCCAGCCATCGCCATAGGGGTTGACGGCCCCCTTCAAGACCTGTGCGAACTCGTCGGAATAGAGCCTGCGGATGGCCTTTTCGATCTCGTTCCTCGCAGGGGCACAATTAATCACGCTCGCAGACTGCAAACGCCCCCGTTGTCGATCACCGATATTGATTGTTGCTTTTCGGAAGCTGGGAACCTCCGTCAGTCCACTCGACGAATTACCGATGACACCATCCACATAGGCCAGACATGACAAATATCTGCGATAACCGAGTGAGGTGAAGGCATACGCCTCGGGGTGATGCTCCACATAGTCATTGATCATCTCGATCAAGACTCTCCCGCCCGAATCGGCATTCGGCAGCGTAAAAATGAGCCGGGTGTCGTCGAGCGTCTCCAAAGCCTCAAGCAGTGCCGTCATTTGAGCCTCGGCCGTCGATTCCTCCAGGGTAACGGGGTGAAAAGTGACAAGCAGGTTGCGCTGCCCGAATCTCAAGCCCAGGGACGACTCCAGTTCGTCACGCGACATCAATTCCAGCCGCCGAATGTTCTCCACGCCCAGTCCGCCGACAAGATGGACGGAGTCCGGTTGCTCACCGAGTTGAATCACTCGATCCCGGTACTCTTGCGCGGCAACAAAGTGCAAGTGAGACATCTTTGTAATCGAGTGCCTGATCGCCTCGTCGACAAGCCCCTCCGTCGCCTCACCCCCATGGAGGTGCGCCACGGGTATTCGTGCAACCATTGCAGCCGCAACGGCTGAGAAAATCTCGTATCGATCACCCAGAACGACCATCAGATCCGGACGCAACTCGCTCAAGGCATCCGCAAACCCGATCATCCCCAAACCCATCGACTTGGCGATGCCGACGGAGGAGTCCGAGCTTGTCAGCATCTCGACCTTTCGATCTATTTCAAAGCCATCCTGCTCAATCTCACGAAACGTCAGCCCGAACTCCGGCGACAAATGCATGCCTGTGGCGATGATCTGTAACTGAAGAGACGGCTCCGCCTTGATGGCCCTCATCAACCAGTGAAGCAGTCCATATTCCGCGCGCGTACCGGTGACGACGCAAACCTTCCGCCTCATAGCTCAATCAACTCATTGACGGAAAAGGCTCGCGCGGAGCGGCGACCGATGACCTCATCCCATCGCATGGGATTGAGGCCCGTGCCGGGCCGTTTGACGCCGACATTCTCAGCCGAGAATAGCTCGCCCGCGTGAATTGGCTTGACTGCCACCAGCGACTTCCGGACTACCGGGATATTCTGACTCTCCCTCAAACCGGGGCGTTTCACCCCGTCGCCCATTGCGAGTTCGATGTTCCGAATCGAACGAATCAGGTGCGCAAGCTCCTGCGGCTCGATGCTTGCGCGGTGATCAGGACCTGGCAGGTTTCGATCGAGCGTGAAGTGTTTTTCGATGACGCAGGCACCGAGCGCAACGGCAGCGACCGCAACCTCGATTCCTTCGGTATGGTCAGAGAAGCCGACCTTAACGCCGAACGCCTCGCGAATCGAGATCATCGCTCGCAGATTTACCTCTGCCATCGGCACCGGATACTCGGTATTGCAATGCAATACCGTAATACGGTCGCGGGCTGTTCCGGCCCGCTCAAGCACATCCACCGCAGCCTCGATCTCACCCAGCGTCGACATTCCGGTCGACAGAATGACGTGCTTGCCAAAAGCGCCGACCTTTCGCAGGTAGGGCAGATTGGTAATTTCGCCGGACGGCACCTTGATGCGGGGCATGCCAAGGCCGTTCAGGTAATCGAGACTGTCAAGATCAAAGGCGGTGGAGAAGAACTCGATCCCTCGCTGCTGGCAGTGTCCGATCAGATCCGCATGCATTGCCGGTGACAGTTCGAGCCGACGGATCATTTCGTACTGCGACTCATCGGCCTCCGTCGCCTTGATCTGGTAGTCGGCCTTACGCGCCGAAGTCGTCACAAGACGATCTGCGCTGAAGGTCTGGAACTTCACCAAGTCTGCACCCGCTTCGGCGGCTGCATCGACAAGCGCCCGTGCCATGTTCAGATCACCGTTATGGTTCACGCCGGCCTCGGCAATGATCAGGGTTTTCAACTTATCCTCCTCTGAGGCAACTGAGTGCCGTCGGGGCAGTCTTTCAACACGACCTGTCCCATGCCGATGATGCAATTGCGCCCGATGGCTACACCCTGCCTGATCAGGCTTCCGCTGCCAATGAAGCTTCCTTCGCCAATCCGGACACCGCTGTTTATTCTGGCTCCGGTTGCGATGTGGCAGTGGTCCTCGATCAGGACGTCGTGTTCGATCAGCGAGAGGCTGTTCACAATGCAGTTCTCGCCCACTGACGCCGACGCGTTAATCACCGCACCATGCAAAACGAAGGAGCCATCTCCCACGCTCGCGTGACGGGAAACGTATGCACGCGGCGAGACCATGACAGGCACGCATAGCCCATATGCCCTAAGATGCGCGAATTGAGTCATTCTCGGCACTGGCGTCTTGATCTGACCGATCACCACGATGCCAGCTGAATACTGACCGAGCAACGCCGGCAAATCATCATCCGAACCAAGCACGGGATAGCCAAGGACCTCCCTGCCAACCTCCTCGGGCAAACCAACGAGGCCAGCAACCTGGAAACGGCCCTCTTGTTCGATCACGTCAATACATGCCCTTGCGTGGCCGCCCGCCCCCAGGAGCAGAATCGTTTCCTGCGAGGACATCTCTACGCCACCTCGCGAAACAGTTGCGGACTGCTCGGCAGATTGATGATGCGTTGCTCAAGGGACTCGGCTACCGACAGATCCATTCGTGGACAAGCTGCGTAGGGCTTCAGCCGGTGCAGCAACCTCCAGACCGGACGACACTGATAGCCGGCTTCGCGAGCAGCCTCCAGAAACTCGTCACGCCGACCGCTCATCGAGGCCGACAGCTCAATCGCATTGAGCCAGTTGTTGCTCGAGCGGCCTCGCACTTCGTCGACGAACCGGAAATCCGGTGCGTCCGCAAACGCATGGGCATAAGCATCTGCCAGTCCCTTCTTTCTGCGCAGAATCTCGGGCAGACGCTCAAGCTGCGCGCAGCCCAAGGCCGCGTTGAGATTCGGCATCCGGTAGTTGAAAGCAACCTCATCGTGTACGAAATCCCATCGATGCGACGCCTTTGCAGTGGTCGTCAGATGCTTGAGACGACGCGCGACACCGGCATCGTTCGTCAACACCGCACCTCCACCGCCGGTCGTGATGATCTTGTTGCCATTGAAGCTGAGCACCCCGGCTACACCAAACGTCCCCGCACTTCGATCGCCGATCCTGGCGCCAAGCGCTTCGGCCGCGTCTTCCACAACGGGCATCCGGTAGCGGGCAGCGAGGTCGAGAAGAGGCTCGATGTCCACCGGATGACCGAAAACGTGCATCGGTACGATTGCTGCGAGCCTGCGCCCGGTATGCCTGTTGCGGAAACCGCCGCCAGCTGGTTCTGCAACCTGTCGCAGATGCTCCGCCAGGGCCGCAGGACTCATTCCATAGGTGTCGGGAACACAATCCACGAAATGCGGAACTGCTCCACATTGAGAAACGGCATTTGCCGTCGCAACGAAACTCACCGTCGGCACCAGCACCTCATCGCCGGCGAGCACGCCCGAAACGTGTAATGCAGCATGCAATCCAGCGGTGCCATTCACCACGGCAATCGCATGTCTCGCGCCGCTCAGCTCTGCAAGCCTTGATTCGAACTCATCGACGAACTTCCCGGCGGTCGACACCCAACCTGTGTCCAGACATTCCCTGACGTAGGCCAGTTCATTCCCGGAAAAAGCGGGTTCATGCAGCGCCAGCGGCGTCTCCGTGACCCCGAGCACTGCGGTCACACGTTCGACGAAATCTTTCACGGGAGATGTCACGCTCATCATCACCCTGCGCGTCAGATGTTGTAAGTGCCGGGCTTATAGCCGGAAAGATTCGATGGATCAGAGAACCACTCGGCAGTTTCCGCAAGACCGCGACGCAAACCCTCAATGCCGCCGTACGCCGGAGACCAACCGAAGAGACTCTGCGCCTTGGCGTTATCCGCCCAAAGTCGCTCCACTTCGCTCTTTGCCGGACGCAGACGGACATCATCAGTCTCGATTTCAACCTCGACACCCATCACATCGGCAATCAGCTTGACCGTATCACCTATGGATATCTCATAGTTCGAACCGAAATTCACAACCTCGCCTACACCCTTATCACTCTGAAGCGCTGCAATGAACGCATTGACTGTGTCTGCCACATAGTTGAAATCGCGAGTGGGGTGCACAGCACCCAGCTTCAAACGTCGCATACCGCTTGCAATCTGGGCGATCACAGTTGGGATAACAGCCCGCGCAGACTGTCTTGGACCATAGGTATTGAAGGGTCTCGCGATCACCACGGGCAAGCCAAACGACGCATGGAAAGAATAGGCCAGCTGATCCGCACCAATCTTGGACGCGGAGTATGGCGACTGCCCTTGTAGCGGATGCTCTTCAGTAATCGGAACAAAACGCGCAGTCCCATAGACCTCGCTTGTCGAGGTGTGCACCACACGTGAAAGCTCCAGTTCGCGGGCAGCCTGGAGTACGTTCAAGGTGCCCTTGATATTGGTATCGACATAGGTGTCAGGGGAGTGATACGAGTACGGAATGGCGATGAGCGCAGCAAGATGCAGGACCGCATCACATCCTTTCATGGCAGTGCGAACACCGTTTGGATCGCGAATGTCGCCAGCAAAAACGTCAAGCTCGTCCCGAATCTCGGGCGCTGCATGGTCGAGCCAGCCCCACGAGTTGAACGAGTTATAAAGCACGAATGGCCGTACATTGAACCCCCGACGCACAAGGGTCTCAGTGAGGTGCGAACCGATAAAGCCATCGGCACCGGTAACAAGTATTGTCTTCAAATCAGTTCACCTGTTCATAGGGACGCGACGCGAGCCCCTCAGCATTCCGTAAAGCCCGCCACACACATCGCCCAGGTCGTCAAGTAGCAAGAAAGTCAGGCGCGATCACGAGTTGCGGCGAATTGTATCAGCCGTCCACTGCCAGCATCTCGACAGGAGCGGCTACCGGACGCACTCCGAAAGCCGGAGCAAATCAATGCGCCTCATCCCAGTTATCCCCCGCCCCCACCTCCACCAGCAGCGGCACGGCGAGATCGGCCACGCCGCCCATCAGCTTCGGCAGTTCGGCACGGATGACATCGAGTTCATCTGCGGGAACCTCCAGCACGAGTTCATCATGCACTTGCAGCACCAGGCGTGACTTGAGAGTCGAGCCGGCCAGCCAGGCGTGCACCGCGATCATCGACTTCTTGATCAGGTCTGCCGCTGTGCCCTGCATCGGCGCGTTGATCGCAGCGCGCTCGGCAGCCTGCCGGCGCCCGGCCTGACTGGCGCGGATATCAGGAAGATAGAGCCGACGGCCGAAGACGGTCTCGACGTAGCCTTTGTCCTTGGCCTCGGCCTTGATGCGCTCCATGTAATCCGCAACGCCCGGGTAGCGGGCAAAGTAGCGGTCGATCCAGGTTTGCGCGGCGGCGCGTTCGATGCCGAGGTTCTTTGCCAGTCCGTGGGCGCTCATGCCATAAATGAGGCCGAAGTTGATCACCTTGGCGTAGCGGCGCTGCTCGCTGCTGACCTCGTCGGGCGTCACGCCGAAGACCTCGGCAGCCGTCGCACGGTGGACATCTTCGCCCTGGGCGAAGGCTTCGAGCAGACGGGCGTCCGACGACAGGTGGGCCATGATGCGCAGCTCGATCTGCGAGTAGTCGGCCGAGACAATCAGGTGGTCGAGCGGCGCGATGAAAGCCGCGCGGATGCGGCGCCCCTCGGCGCTGCGGATCGGAATGTTCTGCAGATTCGGTTCCGAGCTGGCAAGGCGGCCGGTGACGGCGGTCGCCTGCGAGAAGCTGGTATGCACGCGGCCGGTTTTCGGATTGACCATCCGCGGCAGCTTGTCGGCGTAGGTGCTCTTGAGCTTGGCCAGACTGCGATGCTCGAGCAGCAGCTTGGGCAGCGGGTAGTCTTCAGCGAGCTGGGTGAGCACATCCTCGTCGGTCGAGGGCTGGCCGGTGGCCGTCTTCTTGACCACCGGCAAACCGAGCTTGCCGAACAGGATTTCCCCCAGTTGCTTGGGCGAGCCCAGATTGAAGGGCTGACCGGCGAGCGCGTGCGCTTCGCCTTCGAGCACCATCAGCCTGCGGCCGAGCTCCTCGCCATGCTGTGCGAGCAGGAAGGGGTCGATGAGAACGCCCGTACGCTCCATGTCGAGCAGCACCTCAAGCGTGGGCAGCTCGATCTCCCGATACAGTGCAGCCAGTGATGGCGCAGCCTCGACCTGCGGCCACAGCTTGCGGTGCAGGCGCATGGTGATGTCGGCATCCTCGGCAGCGTATTCGATGGCACGATCGACCGCGACTTCGTCGAATCCGATCTGCTTCGCCCCCTTGCCGCATACGTCGGTGTACGGAATCGTGGTCAGACCGAGATGACGCTTGGCCAGCGAATCCATGTCGTGCGTGCGGTCGCTCTCGAGCACATAGGATTCGAGCAGGGTGTCGTGAGTAATGCCGCCAAGGCGAATGTCGTGGTTGAGCAGCACATGCGCGTCGTACTTCAGGTTCTGCCCCACCTTGGCGTGCGAGTTCGATTCCAACCAGGGCTTGAGCTTATTCAGCACCTCGTCCATTGCCAGCTGATCGGGCGCATCCGCACCGCGATGGGCAAGCGGCAGGTAGGCGCCCTCGCCCTTCTCGGTGGAGAACGACATCCCAACAAGGCGCGCCGCCATCGGATCGAGGCTGGTGGTTTCGGTGTCGAAGGCCGTCAGCTCAGCCGCATTCAGCCTGGCCAGCAGCGCGTCGAAGGCGTCCCAGTCGAGGATGCCGACATAGCCCGCACGATGCGCGTCCGGCTCCTCCGAAGATTCAAAGTCAGAATCAAAGGGGTCAGAGTCGTTTGATTCGGGGATCAAACGACTCTGACCCCTTTGATTCTCGTCGCCCAGATCTTTCAGCCATCCGCGGAACTCGAAGCGCTCGTACAGTGCTTTCAGCGCGACCTTGTCGTCGGCGCGTGCCGGCAGGTCCTCGAGTTGCAGCGGCAACTCGACATCGGTCGCGACCGTCACCAGGCGCTTGCCCAGCGGCAGAAAGTCGAGATGCTTGCGCAGGTTCTCGCCGACCTTGCCGCCCACCTTGTCGGCGTTGCTGATCAGGTTGTCGAGGGTGCCGTACTCGGTGAGCCACTTCACCGCGGTTTTCGGACCGCACTTCTCGACACCCGGCACGTTGTCCACGGTGTCGCCGACCAGCGCCAGATAATCGATGATGCGTTCGGGCGCGACGCCGAACTTGGCCGTCACGCCAGCTTCGTCCAGCACCTCCTCGCTCATGGTGTTCACCCAGCGCACACCCGGTTGCACGAGTTGCGTCAGATCCTTGTCGCCAGTCGAGATCACCACCTCCCAGCCGCGCTCGACCGCCATCCGCGTCAGCGTGCCGATGACGTCGTCGGCCTCCACGCCTTCGACCGACAGCAGCGGCCAGCCTTCTGCCTTGACGGCTTCATGCAGCGGTTCGATCTGCGCGCGCAGGTCGTCGGGCATCGGCGGGCGATGCGACTTGTACTCGGGATACCAGTCGTCCCGGAAGGTCTTGCCCTTGGCGTCGAACACACACGCGCGGTACTCCGCCTTGTAGTCGCCTTCGAGCCGACGTAGCATCGACAACACCCCCCGGATGGCCCCGGTCGGCTCCCCGCTCGAATTGCGCAGATCGGGCAGCGCATGAAAAGCGCGGTAAAGATAACTGGAACCGTCGACAAGCAGCAGGGTGGGCATCCTGGAACATCCTTGCGGGAAACATCGGCATTGCGCCACGCTCAAACCAGCATGCGCGCACCGAACCAACGAAAAAGAAGAGAAGGGACATCATGACCGCAAAAGAGAAACTCTCCCGCAGTGCACCGGACAGTGCCGCGCCGCGCTTCAATGCGCGCGAGTCCTGGCGAATCTTCGGAATTATGGCAGAGTTCGTCGAAGCCACCGAGCGTCTGAATGCCATTCGTCCGGCGGTATCGATCTTCGGCAGCGCCCGCATTCCGCCCGATCACAGCTATTACGTCCTCACCGAGCGCATTTCACGCCTGCTGTCGGACGCCGGCTTTGCCGTGATTTCGGGCGGCGGCCCCGGCATCATGGAAGCGGCCAACAAGGGAGCCTATTTTGGCAAGAGCCCTTCGGTCGGCCTCAACATCCAGTTGCCGATGGAGCAGCAGGCCAACCCGTATCAGGACATCTCACAGACCTTCCAGCACTTCTTCGCGCGCAAGTTCATGTTCGTGAAGTTTGCCAGCGCCTATGTCGTCCTGCCGGGTGGCTTCGGCACGCTCGATGAACTGCTCGAAGCCATGACCCTGATCCAGACGCGCAAGAGCCGGAGCATTCCGATCATCCTGGTCCACGGCGCCTTCTGGAAAGGCCTGATCGACTGGTTCCGCGACCGCCTGGTCAGCGAGGGCACGATCAAGGCGGAAGACCTCGACCTGATCCAGATCATCGACAGCCCCGAGGAGGTCGTCGAAGCCATCTTCAAGCACTACGAATCACGCGGTTTCATGCCGCTGCCCGAAGAGCACGAACTGATGCTCAACCTTTAACCGAAACTGCGCACGCGCCGTCACCGCACCTCCGTTCGGCACCCGGCCCGAATGGTAGAATCGGCACATCTCAAGGAGAACACCATGCGCCGTACCCTTATTGCCCTGCTGCTGGCTGTTTCCATGCCGGTGCTGGCACAGCAGCCCCCAAAGCTCGAACCGCTCCCCGAACCGCCTCCGCCGCCGCCGGGCATGACCGATATCGAAGAGCCCCAGGTCACCATCGTCAAGCGCGGCGAGGACACCGTCGCCGAGTACCGCATTCGCGGCAAGCTCTACATGGTCAAGGTCACCCCGCCCCACGGCGTGCCTTATTACCTGGTCGACCGTGAAGGCAACGGCGATATGGTTCGCGCCAGCGAACCTGCGCTGTCCGTACCGATGTGGGTGATCAAGTCCTGGTGAGCACCACCCCCGGCCCGGCGGTCTGCAGCTTTGCTCCGGCCTGTCGCAGCGATGCGCGAGTGCTGATCCTCGGCAGCATGCCGGGCGAGGCCTCGCTCGCTGCCGGAGAGTATTACGCCCACCCCCGCAACGCCTTCTGGCCAATCATGGGCGCACTGTTCGGAGCCGCACCGGAGCAGCCCTACCCCGTGCGCCTCGAACGCCTGCTCGATGCGGGCATTGCGCTATGGGATGTGATCGGGCGGTGCAGGCGCAGCGGCAGTCTCGACAGCGCCATCGCAGCAGACAGCATCGAGCCCAACGACTTCGAGGGGCTATTCACCGCCTGCCCGCAACTGAGTCACGTGTTTTTCAACGGCAGCGCCGCTGAAACGGCCTTTCGCCGCCACGTGCACCTTCCGCACGGGGAACACCGCATTCGCGTGCAGCGGCTGCCATCGACCAGTCCTGCGCACGCAGCACTCAATTTCAGTGACAAGCTTGCCGCCTGGCAGGCTGTACGCAACGCCACGCTCACCGCTGCCCACGCGGCCTGAGCGGCTTTCCGCATCCCGGAGTTTTCATGTCTGTTTTCACCCCCGTGCCCGAAGCCGTGCTCTCGCAGTGGCTGAAAAACTACGCCATCGGCCGCCTCACCGAGCTCAAGGGCATCTCAGCCGGCGTGCAGAACAGCAACTTCTTTGTCACCACCACGCTTGGCCGTTATGTCCTGACGCTGTTCGAGGGCATCGGCCGGGCGGAACTGCCGTACTACCTGCACCTGATGGCCCACCTCGCCCGTCACGGGTTGCCAGTGCCGGCGCCGATTGCCAACCGGGACAACGAGTACCTCGGCACCATCGAGGACAAGCCCGCGGCGCTGGTCATGCGACTGTCCGGCGCCTCGGTCATGGCGCCGGACGAGCACCACTGCACGCGCGTCGGTGCCATGCTCGCCGGCCTGCATCTGGCCGGCATGTCCTACGGCCGGCGCCAGCCGAATCCCCGCGGCCCGGCCTGGCGCACCCAGACCGCAGCGCGGGTGCACGCCTACCTTCCCGAGGCCGAGCAGGCGCTGCTCGACAGCGAAATTGCGTTTCAGGCCACCGTCGACACCGATGCACTCCCGGCGGGTGCCATTCACGCCGACCTGTTCCGTGACAATATCCTGTGGGACGGCGAAGTCATCGGTGGTGTCATCGATTTCTACTTCGCCGGCAATGACACCCTGCTGTTCGATGTCGCAGTCACGCTGAACGACTGGTGCTCGCTTGACGACGGCAGCCTCGACCCGGTTCGCAGTGATGCGTTTCTGCACGCCTATCACGCCGAGCGCCCGTTCTCCGACGCCGAGCGCGCCGCCTGGCCGGCCATGCTGCGCGCTGCAGCGCTGCGCTTCTGGCTATCGCGGGCGGAGGATTTCCACCTGCCGCGCGAGGGCGAAATGGTGCTGGTAAAGAATCCGGACGAATACCGCGACATTCTGCGGCAACGCATCGCCTGGTCACCCGCCTTGCCCGCGGTTTGAACTCACCCACCCAATCGGCTAGCATCGACCACGCGTCGCTGCACCGCAGCGACTTCCGGACCCACTGAATGCCTGCAACGCCGCCTTCGCGCCACTACCATCCCTTGCCGCAGCCCGGCACGGTTACGCCAGCCCACGCCCTGCGGTGGGTGGCGACCGGCTGGCGCCTGTTCCTGCGCAAGCCCGGCGTATGGATGGTGCAAACACTGATCTTCATTCTCGTCATTGCCGCGCTGGGCTTCGTGCCACTCATCGGCTGGGCTGCGGCACCCGTCGCACTTCCGGTGCTGGTGGCCGGACTCGTCGCCGGAGCGGATGCACTCGCCAGGGGGGAAGCGCTGCGGGTCGACCATCTGTTCGACGGCCTGCGCCTTCACGCAGGCAATCTGCTGCTGGTGGGCGGCTTTCATCTGCTCGGCGCACTCATCGCAGCCCTGATTGCTGCCGCGATCGGCGGGAGCGCAATGTTCACCGGCTCGATGATGGGCGCGTTTGGCGGCATGGGCATGGCCGCAGGCGGCATGATGCTGGGCGTGCTGGTGTTTTCCGTGCTGTGGGGCTTGTTGATGATGGCCTTGTGGTTTGCCCCCGCACTGGTCATGCTGCACGACGTTGCACCACTCGACGCCATGAAGCTCTCCGCACAGGCCTGCTTCCAGAATCTGCTCACCTTCGTCGTCCTCGCCGTCATGCTGTATATCCTGGGCTGGATCGCCATGTTGCCTGCAGGACTTGGCGTCTTCGTCCTCATCCCGGTGCTGGCCGGAGCACTCCAGGCCGCCTGGCGTGATACCTTCTCGCCCCCGAAGGCGCTGCCACCCGCAGCGCATCTCACAGAATAGAAATCATGCAAGCGAATCAACTTCCCATGCAGCGCGGCTGGGGCTGGCTGCGCGACGGCCTGACGCTCTGGCTTCGCAGCCCTGCCCTGCTGAGCTTTCTCGCATTCGGCTATCTGCTGGTGCTGCTGGTGATCAGCATTTTTCCGCTCATCGGCCAGCCCGCCGCTTCGCTGCTGATGCCGATCCTGTCACTCGGCGTGCTCAACGGTTACCGCGCCGTCGCGGCCGGGCGCAAGGTCGGCCCGGACGTCCTGTTCTCAGGCTTCAAGAGCAACGTGCAGAGCCTGGTCACCATCGGCGGCATCTATCTCATCGCCAGCGTACTGGTACTCGCGCTGACTGCACTGGCCGATGGCGGCGGCCTGTTCGCCGTGATGACAGGGGGAAACGTGGATGACGCAGCCATCACCGACTCATCCCTGCCTCTCGCCATGCTGCTTGCCGTCGCCCTGTCCACACCGGTGGTCATGGCCTACTGGTTCGCGCCGGTGCTGGCAGGCTGGTGGAACATCACCGCGCCCAAGGCGATGTTCTTCAGCTTCCATGCCTGCCTGCGCAACTGGCGCCCGTTTCTCGCCTATGCCATCGGCCTGATGATCTTCGGCGCGTTCATACCCGGCATCGTGATCGGGGTGATCGGGCTGCTGTCTCCGACGCTCGCAACCATCCTCACCGTGCCCTTGCCGCTGATTCTGATTCCGGTCGTCTTTGCCAGCTTCTTCACCTCGGCGCGCGATGTTTTTGGCCTGCCTGACGAGGTCATCATTGACAAGTAGCAGCGCCCGACCTGGCCCGCTCGGTCTGCTGGGAGGGACTTTCGACCCCATCCATCTGGCCCACCTTCGGCTCGCCGAAGAGGCGTGCGAAGCGCTCGCACTGGACAAGGTCAGACTGATCCCCGCGGGTCAGCCACCGCACCGCGGCGAACCGGGCTCGACACCCGACGACCGCCTGCACATGGCACGCCTTGCGGTGAGCGGAAACCCGCGCCTGGAGGTAGACGACGGCGAGGTCCGTTCGCCTCGAAAGAGCTACACGGTGCTCACCCTCAAGCGCTTGCGTGCAGAAGTGGGCCCCGAGCGGCCGCTGGTGCTGATACTTGGCGCCGATGCCTTCCAGGGCCTTCCGACATGGCACCGCTGGACGGAGCTGTTCGAGCTCACCCACATCGCCGTTGCCAACCGTCCGGGCTATGCGCCCCACGGCCGACGCTGGCCGGGCGCCCTGTCCCCCGAACTCGACGAGGCCTGCCAGCAGCGCCAGATCACCGATCCCGCGCGCCTGCGCGAGCGCAGTTGCGGTTACGTGATCCCGTTCGACATGACGCCCCTGGCCATTTCTGCTTCACTCATCCGCGACCTGGTCCGTACCGGTACCAGTCCGCGCTATTTGCTGCCCGATTCCGTTCTCGACTATATTGGGCTGCATCACCTTTACGATAATCACGAATGAACACATCCCAGCTGGAAAAGCTCGTCGTTGCCGCGCTCGAAGACATCAAGGCGCAGAACATCGAAGTCATCAATACCGCCAAGCTCACTGCCCAGTTCGAACGCATCGTCGTCGCCAGCGGCGAATCCAATCGCCAGACGCGCGCGCTCGCACGCAACGTGCAGAACAAGGTCAAGGAAGCGGGCGGCGAAGTCATCGGCGTCGAGGGCGAGGAAACCGGCGAATGGGTGCTGGTCGATCTGGGCGACGTTGTCGTCCACATCATGCAGCCCGCCATTCGCAGCCACTACAACATCGAAGAACTGTGGGCCACCACGCCCGCTGCAAGACGCAAGGCCGCCGAGGCCGCACGCAGCGGGGAATAAATGAAGTTGCTCGTCGTTGCCGTCGGCCACCGCATGCCCTCTTGGGTGGAGACCGGTTTCGACGAGTTCGCGCGCCGCATGCCACGCGAACTGCCGCTGCAACTGGTCGAAATCAAGGCAGAACCGCGTACCTCGGGCAAGACGGTCGAGGCCATGATGGCCGCAGAAGCGACACGGCTCGAGGCCGCACTTCCCGCGCGCTGCCGCAGAGTCATCCTCGACGAACGCGGTGCAGACCTCAGCAGCATGGCGCTGGCCCGTCGGCTGGAAGACTGGCAGGGCGAAGGCCAGGACGTGGCGCTGATTGTGGGTGGGCCGGACGGCCTGTCTCCGGCCTTCAAGGCGACCGCAGCCGAATCCGTGCGCCTGTCCAGTCTCACCCTGCCCCACGCGCTGGTGCGCCCCCTTCTGGCTGAAGCCCTTTACCGGGCCTGGAGCATCACCCGGAATCATCCTTATCATCGCGAATGAGCGAACCACCAGGAACCGTCCCATGTCCGCCATCCCGCCCCGCATCTACCTCGCGTCGAAAAGTCCGCGCCGTCGCGAGCTGTTGCGACAGATCGGCGTGCAGTTCGACGTCATGACCTTTCGCGGTGGCGAGCGCGGCGAGGACGCCGACGTCGACGAGACACCGCTCCCTGACGAAGATGTCGAACGCTACGTCGAACGCCTGGCGCTGACCAAGGCAGAGGCCGGCATGCGTCGGGTGATGTGGCGCAAGATGACGCGACATCCGGTGCTCGCCGCCGACACCACGCTTGAGCTCGACGGCGAGATCATCGGCAAGCCGGAGAGCGCGGAAGACGCCCGCGCCATCCTCCAGCGCCTGTCCGGGCGCACCCACCGCGTGCTCACCGCGATTGCCGTCACCGACGGCGTGCGCACACGCAGCCGCATCTCCAGCAGCGAGGTGAGCTTCCGGGAACTCTCCGAAGCCGACATCCGTCATTACGTGGCGAGCGGAGAGCCCATGGACAAGGCCGGCGCATACGGCATCCAGGGCCGGGCAGCGATGTTCATCCGCGAGATCCACGGCAGCTACTCCGGCATCATGGGGCTGCCGCTGTTCGAAACTGCCGAGTTGCTGGAAGTCTTCGGTTACCCTCTGTAAGCTTTCCCGCTTGCTGTAGCGCCCCCTGTCAGCCGGCCTCTCCCGGCCACAGGCGGGAGCCGGCGTGATCCGATGAGCCATGCGCAATGGCAGACAGCCCGACTGCCATTGCGTATTTCCCATTGGGTTCAATCCATCATGAGCATCGAATTCCTGATCAACTTCACCCCACAGGAGACGCGGGTCGCCATCGTCGAGCAGGGCGTGGTGCAGGAGTTGCACGTCGAGCGTACAGCCAGCCGCGGCATCGTCGGTAACGTCTACCTGGGCAAGGTGGTACGCGTACTGCCGGGCATGCAGTCCGCCTTCATCGAGATCGGCCTAGAGCGCACCGCCTTTCTCCACGTTGCCGACATCTGGAGCGAGCGCCAGCATGGCGAAGCGGCCAAGCCGATCGAGAAGATCCTGAACGAGGGCCAGAGCCTGCTGGTCCAGGTCCTGAAGGATCCGATCGGCACCAAGGGCGCACGCCTTTCGACTCAGGTGAGCCTGGCCGGGCGCTTGCTCGTGTATCTGCCGCAGGAAAAGCACATCGGCATCTCGCAGCGGATCGAGGATGAATCCGAGCGCGAACAGTTGCGCGAACGCCTGACCCGCCTCGTCCCCGACGACGAGCCCGGTGGTTTCATCGTGCGCACCATGGCGGAATCCGCCAGCGACGAAGAGCTTGCCGCCGACATCGCCTACCTGCGCAAGCTGTGGAGCGAGATCCGCAACACCACCGTCGGCGCCTTCCCGCCGCGACTGCTGCATGAAGACCTCGGCCTCGGACAGCGGGTGCTGCGCGACCTCGTCAACGAAGAGACGACCCGTATCCGTGTCGACTCGCGGGAGAACTTCCAGAAGCTCACCGCCTTTGCTGCAGAGTACTCGCCCAAGGTGCTGCCACTGCTCGAGCACTACACCGGCGAGCGACCGCTGTTCGACATCTTCAACGTCGAGGAGGAAATCCAGAAGGCGCTTGCGCGCCGGGTCGACCTCAAGTCGGGCGGCTACCTCATCATCGACCAGACCGAGGCCATGACCACGGTCGACGTGAACACCGGCGGCTTCGTCGGTGCGCGCAACTTCGACGACACCATCTTCAAGACCAACCTTGAAGCCACGCAGACCATTGCGCGCCAGCTCAGGCTGCGCAACCTCGGCGGCATCATCATCATCGACTTCATCGACATGGAGAACGTCGAACACCGCGAGATGGTGCTCGACGAGTTCCGCAAGGCGCTCGCCCGCGACCACACCAAGATGAGCATCAACGGCTTTACCGCGCTCGGTCTGGTCGAGATGACGCGCAAGCGCACCCGCGAGTCGCTCGCGCACCTGCTGTGCGAGTCCTGCCCGACCTGTGGCGGCCGCGGCGAAGTGAAGACCGCGCGCACGGCCTGCTACGAGATCCTGCGCGAACTGCTGCGCGAGGCACGCCAGTTCAACGCGAAGGAGTTCCGCGTCCTTGCCGCACCCAATGTGATCGACCTCTTCCTCGACGAAGAGAGCCAGTCGCTGGCGATGCTGTCCGACTTCATCGGCAAGAAGGTCTCGCTCCACCCCGAGGCGAGCTACACCCAGGAACAATTCGACATCGTGCTGCTGTGAGCCACCCCGCCGAACCCGCACCGGGCGCGTTTCCGAACCGCACGGTCCTGCTCTTTCTTGCCACCCGCCCGGCGTTTCTGTCGGTCACCCTGGTCGCATGCCTGATCGGGCTGGCCTGCGCGCACCGCAGCGGCGCATCCATCGACTGGATGACCGCAGTCTTCACCCTGCTCTTCGCCCTCGTCGCGCATGCGGGGGTCAATGTCATCAACGATTATCACGACGCCGAGAGTGGTGCAGACGCGGCGAACACCAAGCGGCTGTTTCCCTTCACCGGCGGCAGCCGCTTCATCCAGAACGGCGTGCTGAGCGCGGCCGAGACCGGCCGCTTCGGCTATGCCCTTCTGGCTGCAGTCGTGCCAGCCGGCCTGTGGCTGACCTGGCAAGCCGGCGCGGGGCTGATCGTCATCGGCATCGCGGGGCTCTTCGTCGGCTGGGCCTACTCCGCGCCGCCACTGAAACTGATGAGCAGAGGTCTGGGCGAACTGGCGATCGCGCTGGGCTGGCTCGCGGTGGTGGTCGGCACCGATTACGTGCAGCGCGGCAGCTTCAGCCTGCTGCCGTTTGCAGCGGGCGTGTCCTATGCCCTGCTGGTGGCAAACCTCCTGTTCATCAACCAGTTCCCCGATCACGACGGCGATGCCGCCGCGGGCAAACGTACCCTCGTCGTCCGCCTCGGCCCGCAGGTCGCCAAGTGGGGCTACCTGCTGATCGCAATCCTTTCCTACACCTGGCTGGTGGCAATGGTGACGATTCATGCGCTGCCGCAATACGCGGCTGCCGCCGCGATGACGCTGATCCTCTCATTCACCGCAGCACGCGAGCTCATCGCCGATGCGAGCACGCCCGACGAGCTTGCCGCCCCGATCAAGCGCACCATCCTTGCGACCAACGTGCATGGCCTGCTGCTTGCTGCCACGCTCGCCTTCGCCCAATCCGGAATTTCCGCATGACCGCCTTCGACCCCCGCCCCGTCCGCGCCATCATCTTCGACATGGACGGACTCCTGCTCGACTCCGAGCGCATCGCCTACGCAATCGGCCGTGAAGCAAGCGAGCACCTCGGATTGCCCTGGGATCATGAAGTTGCGATGCGCATGATCGGCATGAATTCGCGCGACGGCTACCGCCTGCTGCAGGACGCCTTCGGCCCGAGCTTCCCGATCGACGCGCACCAGGCCGAGTTTGGCCGCCGTTACGAGCAAGCCATCGTCGACGGCCGATTCCCGCTCAAGCCGGGCGTTCCCGAACTCCTCGACCAGCTCGCGCTGCGCGGACTGCCGGGCGCGGTCGCCACCTCCACCCGGCGCAGCCGCGCACTGCCCAAGCTCGAAGGCGTCGGCATCCTGCACCGGCTGAAGGGCGTGATCGGCGGCGATGAGGTGCGTAACGGCAAACCGGCACCCGACATCTATCTGGCCGCGGCGGCCCTGCTTGAGACGCCGATAGCGCATTGTCTGGTCCTCGAGGACTCGAACACCGGCGTGCGCGGCGGACTGGCTTCAGGCGCCCAGGTGGTGATGGTGCCCGACCTTCTGTCCCCCGCAGAGGATGTGCTGGCGCGTGGCATCACGGTGATGAACGACCTCCACGAAGTCGCCCGCCGCCTGGCCGACTGACCCACCCGAAACCCGCCGCAGCCGTTCGACAGACAGGCAGCGGCACCCGGAGCCCTACTGATGATCGGACGCATCACCGGCACGCTGCTGGAAAAGAACCCACCCCAGATTCTGGTTGATGCCAACGGTGTCGGCTATGAAGTCGACGTGCCCATGAGCACCTTCTACAACCTGCCGGCGACAGGCGAGCGGGTCAGCCTGCACACCCACCTTGCTGTGCGCGAGGACGGTCACTTCCTGTACGGCTTTGCCACTGACGAAGAGCGCACCGCCTTCCGCCAGCTGCTGAAGATTTCCGGCATTGGCGCACGCATGGCGCTGGCGGTGCTGTCCGGTCTGTCGGTCAGCGATCTCGCCCAGGCGATCGCGCTGCAGGAGGCAGGCCGCCTGGTGAAGATTCCCGGCATCGGCAAGAAGACCGCCGAACGCCTGCTGCTCGAGTTGCGCGACAAGCTCGGCAAGGCCCTGCCCAACGCGGGCGGCATTCGCCTTGCCGCCGGCGTCGACGCCGCACCGGACGCGAAGAGCGATATTCTCAACGCGCTGCTGGCACTGGGCTACAACGAACGCGAGGCCCTTGGCGCCATGAAGGGGCTCGGCGAGGACATCGGCGTGTCGGACGGCATCCGAGCCGCACTCAAGCTGCTGTCGAAGGCATGAGCATTGCTCCGCACAGCCTGTCGCCAAGTCGCTAAACTCTCGCCATGATCGAAACTGACAAGCTGCGCTCGGCCGCACCCGAAAGGCTGATCTCCGCGGAGCCCACCGACCGCAAGGAAGACGCCATCGAGCGTGCCCTGCGCCCCAAGCGACTGGCCGAGTACGTCGGACAGGCGAAGATCCGCGAGCAGCTGGAGATCTTCATCGAAGCTGCGCGCAACCGCAAGGAGGCGCTCGACCACGTCCTGCTGTTCGGCCCGCCGGGTCTGGGCAAGACCACGCTGGCCCATATCGTCGCTGCCGAGATGGGCGTCAATATGCGGCAGACCTCCGGACCCGTGCTGGAGCGCGCGGGTGACCTCGCCGCCCTGCTCACCAACCTCGAGCCGCACGACGTCCTCTTCATCGATGAGATTCACCGCCTGTCGCCAGTGGTCGAGGAAATCCTCTATCCCGCGCTGGAAGACTTCCAGATCGACATCATGATCGGCGAAGGCCCGGCCGCACGCTCGGTCAAGCTCGACCTGCCACCGTTCACGCTGGTGGGCGCAACCACCCGCGCGGGCATGCTCACCAACCCCCTGCGCGACCGCTTCGGCATCGTCTCCAGGCTCGAGTTCTATACGCCGGACGAACTTGCCTACATCGTCAGTCGCTCCGCACGGCTGCTCAACGTCAGCATCGACGACGCTGGTGCGCTCGAGATCGCCCGGCGCGCGCGCGGCACGCCCCGCATCGCCAACCGCCTGCTGCGCCGGGTGCGCGACTATGCCGAGGTGAAGTCCGGCGGCGACATCACCAGTGCGGTCGCAGACGCGGCACTGGTGATGCTCGACGTCGACGTGCTCGGACTCGATCTGATGGACCGCAAGCTGCTGCTGGCAATGCTGGAAAAGTTCGGTGGCGGCCCGGTCGGCCTCGACAACATCGCCGCGGCGATCGGCGAATCCTCCGACACCATCGAAGACGTCATCGAGCCCTACCTGATCCAGCAGGGCTACCTGCAGCGTACCCCGCGCGGTCGCATGGCAACGCATTCGATCTGGCAGCATTTCGGCCTCAACGCCCCGCGCCTGCCCGGCAGCGACCTGTTCGGACAATAAGCGCCGAAATGGCAGCGGGCCTGCTTGTCATCGTTTCCGCAATCGGGATCCTGCTCCTTCTGGCTCGCCCATCACGCAAACCGAAGGACCGCAGGAAACATGCTCGCGGGAGCCGTCTGACTGAAAAGGCGGCGAACAGCGCTTCTGCGCATGCGGCGCAGGACACGGACAGTGCCTGCGGCAGTAATGGCTGCGACGGTGGCGACTGATGCGGACCTTCCAGGTGCTGATGCTCACGCTCTGTCTGGTTGGCGGCCTGCACCTGCTGCTGCAGGCACCGGTGTTCTTTCTGCCCGACAGATGGGACCCGGCCTTCGGTCGCCAGTTCGACGCCACCGCCTCGAGAGTGCTCGGTGGCGGTCTGCTGGCGATGGCGGCGATGGCGCTGATCTTCCTGCGCCACCACTTCTACGCCGAGGTGCGACGCCTGCCCGGCGCCACCATGCAAAAGATCTACTTCGGCCTCGTGCTCATGGCACTCGGCCTGATCACGCTGGCTTTCAACCTCGCCGACCTGGTGCCGAACCCGGATCGCGCCCCGTCGGCCAGCATTCAACGCTGAGCGGAAGCGCGCCTTCGCCTCCCCCGCCCGCATGAGCGATCAACCGATCTGAATCGCGAGCCCCTTGAGGTACTCGCCTTCGGGCACCGCCAGGCCGACCGGATGGTCGGGTGCAGCGGCCAGTCGATGCAGGATGCGCGCGTCGACGCCGGCATCACTTGCCGCACTGGCGACGATCTTCTGGAACATCTCAAGCCCGATGCCGCCGGAGCAGGAATAGGTCATCAGGATGCCACCCGGCGCCAGCAGGCGGAAGCCGAACAGGTTGATGTCCTTGTATGCGCGCGAGGCACGTTCGGCGTGAGCCGCGGACGGCGCAAACTTGGGGGGATCGAGGATGATCAGGTCAAAACTGCGCTCTTCGGCACGCAATCCGCGCAGTGCCTCGAACACATCATCCTCGCTCCATTCGGCACGCGTAGCATCGAGTTGCGGGTTGAGCGCCAGATTGCGTGCGGCGGTGGCAAGTGCGGGGCCAGACGAATCGATCGACAGCACGCTGCTCGCCCCACCCGCCAGCGCTTGCAGGGAGAAGCCGCCGGTGTAGCAAAAGCAGTTCAGTACCCGCCGCCCATGGGCAAGATCGCCGGTGAGCTTGCGGTTGTCGCGCTGATCAAGATAAAAGCCGGTCTTGTGGCCACCGACCACATCGACCTCCATCCGCACGCCATTTTCGACGATCTGCAGCCCCTCGCCAGGCAGTTCGCCGAAGGCAATTCCAGCGCGCGGCTCCAGGCCTTCCAGCCTGCGCACGTCGGAATCCGAGCGTTCATAGACGGCGGCGCAGCCCGTCGCCTGCACCAGACCGGCCACGATGGCATCGCGCCATTTGTCGGAGCCGGCACTGGTGAGCTGCAGCACAACGACGGAACCGTAGCGATCGGCGATCACGCCCGGCAATCCATCGGACTCGCCGTGGATCAGCCGCTGACCGTCCTGCCCGCGCAACATGGGATGCGTCTCGCGCCGGGCGACGGATTCAGCGACCTTGCGCTTGAAAAAGGCGTGATCGATTGCCGCTTCGGCATCCAGTGACCACACCCGGGCACGGATCTGTGACTCGGGCGACCACGCTGCACGCGCCACCACCTTGCCGTCGGCAGCGACCACATCGACCGTGTCGCCGGGACGGGCGCGGCCTTCGAGATGATCGACAGAGCCGGCGAAAATCCAGGGATGACGGCGAAGGACGGTGCGTTCCCTGCCGGGACGTAGATGAAGACGAGCCATGGATGATGATCCAGCAAAAGGGCGCCAAGTTTAGCCCTTACCGGCCCCCTTGTGCCACCGCCCTGCCAGCGGCCACGGTCAGTCGCCGAGCAGGCGCCGGGCGCGATCCGCGGTATCGATCAGATCCGGAAGCTCGCGTGAGCTCATCAGATGACCAAAGTGGTGCAATGCGCCCGAGGACACATAGAGGTGGCCGTTCTTGCGCCGGGACACCCAGCCGAGCTCGACAAGCCGTGCCACCTTGCGGCGAACGGTCTCGCGCGGGAGGCCGGTGGCCGCCGCAATCGAATAGGCATTACAGGGTTTGAGCGTGCACTCAGGCAAGCCTTCGCCGTCGACGGCGCCTGCACTTGGCGTGCCGATATTGTGCAATGCAATTTCGCCGAGCAGGATGGGCAGCATGATGTCGCGATCGAACTCTTCGAACCAGCGCTTCATGTTCCGGACTTCATGCTTTGCAAGCAGCAGGGCAACATCCCTGAGCATGCGCTGCTTTCTTATTTTCTCTGCGGGCGGAGCTTCGATTCCAGCATCCATGGAAGCCTCATCGGGGGCGAAAGAATCAGATGTCATAAGCATCCTTGCTTGCGGCTCAGCGCCATGTGCGCACATCGCCGCTTATTATTTATTGTTGATTGATGCACGACAGCATAGCCGATCGCGAATGAGTATCAGCATTTATCGATACCCAAAATGGGGAACGCTACAGCTTATTCCTTGGTCTTCCGTGCCCGCGGATGAGCGGCATCATAGATCCGGGCGAGGTGCTGAAAATCAAGGTGTGTATAGACCTGGGTGGTCCGGATGCTGGCGTGGCCGAGCAGTTCCTGAACCGCACGCAGGTCCCCGCTCGACTGCAGTACGTGGCTGGCAAAACTGTGGCGCAGCATGTGCGGATGGACATGCACGCCCAGGCCCACCGTACCGGCTCTCAGGGTGAGCCTGCTGCGAATCGCCCCCGGGCTCATTCGTCCGCCCGTGCGGGTCACGAACAGGGTCGGACTGCCGACCGGCACCTGCCCGCGCACCTCAAGCCACTGCCTGACCGCCTCGACCGCCTGGCTGCCGACCGGCACGCTGCGCGTCTTGCCGCGCTTGCCGCGCACCGTCACCATGCCGCCCTCAAGATCGCTGACATCATCGAGCCCAAGCCCGGCGAGTTCGGACAGGCGCAGCCCTGACGAGTAGAACAGCTCGAACATTGCCAGATCGCGAATCTCGAGCAGGCTGTCGGCCGGGGCGTCGAGCAAGGCCTTTGCCTGATCGGGAGACAGCACGCGCGGCAAGGTCGCCGGGGACTTTGGTGCCCGAATACCGTCCACCGGATTGTGTTTCAGCCCATGGTGGCGGATCAGCCACCGATACAGGCCGCGCCAGGCCGACAGGCAGCGCGCAATCGAGCGCCCGCCCAGGCCTTCTGCATGCATGCGCCCCACGAAGCGGCGAATTTCGGCCGCGCTCAGGGCGCCGGGATCGCGCCCCTGTGCAAGGCTGTGCAAGCGCAGCAGATCCCGCCGGTAGTTCTCCAGCGTCAGCGCGGCGGCACGGCGCTGGGTCGCAAGCCACCCCAGATAGCCCTCGACCCAGACCGGTGCCAGCGCTGCGGCAAGTGGCTCAGGCATGCGCTCAGCCGATCTCCCCGAGCAGCGCGGCGGCGGCAAGCTCACCAATCCGGCCGAGATACAGGGTGCCCATCTCGGGGTAGAAACGCTCGGGCTCTTCACTGCCAAGGGCCACAAGACCGACCACCTGAGTCTGCCGACGCAGCGGCATGAGGGCGACAGAACGCACATGCGGTGCGGACTCGCCAAACCAGCTCAGCACTTCGATGTTGCTCGGCGCACCGCAATACGGGTGACGGAGGTCGCCCGCAAACAGGCGCACGCCTTCGCCAACGGGCGCGAAGTCCTCGTCGCTGCGAGCCAGCACGCTGTTCCAGATTCGCAGCGCGACATGAGGAATGGCGAAGTCCTGCTGCATGCTGGAAAAGAGTTCGTGGCGGACGCCCTCGTAACCGTGCGCCTCAAGCAGCAACAGGGTCAGCCGATGCACTTTTTCGCTGATCTCGTCGTTCTCCTCGCCAAAGCGAATCAGCTCGGCAAGCTTGACCTCCAGCAGGCGGATCTTGTCGCGCAGGGCGTGAAGCTGCCGTTCCGCAAGCGAGATCGCCTGGCCTTCGTGCTGCGGGTGCGGCACGGTCAGTTCGGTGAACAGTTCGCCATGGTCGGACAGAAAATCAGGGTTGTCGCGCAGATAGCGTGCGACTTCATCGGCATTCATCGGCAATAGCTCCTGTCGGGCATCACGCCCTGTTGCATGTCTCCAGACATCAGACGAGATTCATCTCGCCCTCGAAAACCGTTACTGCCGGGCCAGTCATCAGCACCGGCGTGCCCGGACCTGCCCAGGCAATCTCAAGCTCACCGCCACGGGTTTCCACCCGCACCGGCGAAACAGCCAGTTCGCGCAGTATCGACGCCACCACTGCGGCACATGCCCCGGTGCCGCAGGCCAGGGTTTCCCCGGATCCGCGCTCGAACACGCGCAAGCGGATACGGTGCGCGTCGACGACCTGCACGAAGCCTGCATTCACCCGCGCGGGAAAACGCGGGTGGTGCTCGATCAGCGGCCCCTGGGTTTCGACCGGGGCGGCATCGACGTTGGCCACGACCTGAACGGCGTGCGGGTTTCCCATCGATACGGCCGTGATCGCAAGCATGTCGCCGCCCACCTCGAGTGGCTGCACGATCGCATCGGAGTCGGAGACGAAGGGGATCTCCGCAGCGGAGAGGACGGGCACGCCCATATCGACCGTGACCAGCCCATCCTCGCGCAAACGCGGCGAAATGATGCCGGAGCGGGTCTCGACGCTGATGTCGGCCTTGTCGGTCAGCTTCTTGTCGTACACGAAGCGCACGAAGCAGCGTGCGCCATTGCCGCACTGCTCGACTTCGCCGCCGTCGGCGTTGAAAATGCGGTAGCGGAAATCGACAGCCGGGCCGCTCGGCGGCTCGACCACCAGGAGCTGGTCGCAGCCGACGCCGAAATGGCGATCGGCGATCGCCCGGACGCGTTCGGGAGTGAGTTCAACCGGTTCACGGGTTGCGTCGATCACGACAAAGTCGTTGCCGAGGCCATGCATCTTGGTAAAGCGCAGTTTCATGGGAGTTCTGATCAATGCGGAAAGCGTGCCCGGATTCTCCTCCTGCACCCGGGTATCGTCCAGCGCGCGTCATCGTGAGAGAATTCGGGACATGACCAATACGCCAGCGCCGCGCCGCTCAGCCCTCCCGATTTCCGCATGCTTGCTCGGTCTTCCCGGCCTTGCCTGTCTGCTTGGCGGCCTCGTGCTGCTGGCGGGAGACTTCAGCGATGTGCATCCGGTGCTTGCCGAAAGCGGCACCGCAATTGCACTCATCGTCTCTGCGATTGCCCTGCTTGGCAGCGCCGCTTTTCCCGTGGTCCTGCGCCATCTCGCGGACGCCGACGCGCCTGCCGCAGATCAGTAGAGCTTGGCCTCGCCCACGGGGCGCGTCTTGAACCGCCTGTGCACCCAGTAGTACTGCTCCGGCATCGTGCGCACGACGGACTCGATCCACTCGTTCATGCGCAGCGTGTCGGCCTCGACATCCGCGCTCGGAAAGTCGGACCATGGCTCACCGATCTCGACGACGTAGCCGGCGCCGCCGGGCAACATCTTCGTGACACAGGGCAGCACCGCTGCACCGGCCACGCGGGCAAGCCGCGGCAGTCCGGTGATGGTAGCCGCCGGCACGCCAAAAAAGGGGACGAAGATCGCATCGCGCCGACCGTAATCCATGTCCGGCAGGTAGTAGAACGGGCGCCCGGCCTTCATCGCCTTCACCGAACTGCGCACGCCGTCCTGCCGCGCGAGCAGCAGCTGATCGCCAAACCGGCTGCGGCCATGATAAAGCCAGCGATCGAGCACCGGATTCTTCTTCTGGCGCGCATAGACACTGACGATATCGAAGTCCATCGTCACCCGCGTCCCGCCCATGTCGAGTCCGACAAAATGGGGGGCAAGCAGGATGACCGGCGTCCCTGCCGCCTGCAGTGCCCGCACACGGTCGCCGCCCTCGATTCTGACGAGGCGCTCGAGCCGCTCGCGGCTGCCCCACCACAACAGGCCGCGCTCGAGCAGGCTGCGCCCCACGGCACGAAAATGACGACGCGCGAGCTGACGCCGCTGCCGCGCATCAAGTTCGGGAAAGCACAGCTTCAGATTGGTATCCACCACATGCCGGCGCGGCAAGGCAAACACATGAAGCAGCAACCCCAGCGCCTCGCCCAGTCGCGCCAGCACCGCAAGCGGCAGCCAGTGCAGCAGCCAGAATACCGCCACGCCGAGACGGCTCATCACGCCTCGGATCCTGCTGCCGCTTCACGCGCTGCACGCGGCTTCTTGTAGCGGTTGTAGCCCCACATGTACTGGCCGGGGCACTTCAGGATGACGCGTTCGATCTCCCGGTTCATGGTTGCCACACGTGCGGGCAGATCCCCTTCGAGTGGCTCGACAGGCGCCGACAGCCTGAACACATAGCCCTCGCCGTGCGGCAAACGCTCGGCCCAGCAATAGATCACATGCACGCCCTTGACCTCTGCCAGGCGCGCCGCCAGCGTCATCGTCCACGCGGGTCGGCCAAAGAAATCCGCCCACGCACCTTCGCCGGCCCCCGGCACCTGGTCGGGCAACATGCCGATCGCTTCGTGACTGCGCAGGGTTTTCACCAGCCGGCGCACCCCCGACAGATCTGCCGGGGCTGTCTTCATCTGACCGCGAACGCGTCCGGCCTGCATCAGGGGCTCGAGCGCAGCATTGCGCGGCGGGCGGTAAAGCACGGTAATTGGCGTCAGTGAGGCGATGTACTGCGCGGTGACTTCGAAACAGCCCAGATGCGGCGTCATGAACACGATGCCCGCACCCTCGCGGTGGGCCGCATCAACGAGCTCCCAGCCTTCCACCCGCTTCACCTTGGCCACCACCTCCTCGGCCGGACGCAGCCACAGCCACGGCAGCTCGAAGGCCTGCCGACCCGCCTCGGCGATGGCGGAATGCAGCACCGCGGGATCGACATCACCGACGGCCTGAGCCAGATGGCGTCGCAGGCGGCGGCGATAGGACGGCGACGCGGCGTAGGCAATCCAGCCCGCCCAACCTCCGATGAGGTGCAGCAGGGACAGCGGGAAGCGCGCAAGCACGCGAAAAAGGAGATTGACAATCACGATAGTTTTCGCGGTTCCGATCCGGTGACAGATTGACCTGAGACAAACACAGTCTATAATTGTGCCTCAGCCGCCGAGTTAACTCGACAACTTGCAGGGCGGCCGTCACCGCAACAATCGCGTGACCCAAAAATTCTGCTAAAGCGTCGGCTGCTCGATGAAATCCCCGGAGCTGGCCGTAACGCCAGGAAACGGGGATTTTTGTTTTTCAGGAGCAGTCATGGCAGCAGAATTCCTCTTCACCTCGGAATCGGTTTCCGAAGGTCATCCCGACAAGGTTGCGGATCAGATCTCGGACGGCGTGCTCGACGCCATCCTCACCGAAGATCCACACGCCCGCGTCGCCTGCGAGACGCTGGTCTCCACCGGCCTGGTCGTCATTTCGGGCGAAATCACCACCAGCGCCCACCCCAATTATCGCGAAATCGCGCAGGATGTGGTGCGTCGCATCGGCTACGACAGCTCCGACATCGGCTTCGACTACAAGTCGTGCGCCATCCTCACCGCCATCAACCGCCAGTCCTCCGACATCGCGCAGGGCGTGAATGAAGGCGAAGGAATCGACCTCGACCAGGGCGCGGGCGACCAGGGCCTGATGTTTGGCTATGCGTGCAACGAAACCGCCAGCCTGATGCCGCTGCCGATCTACTACGCGCACCGCATCATGCAGCGTCAGGCCGAAGTGCGTAAGGATGGCCGCCTGCCGTGGCTGCGCCCCGACGCCAAGAGCCAGCTCACCGTCAAGTATGTCGACGGCAAGCCGGTCGGCATCGACACCGTCGTGGTATCGACCCAGCACAGCCCCGAGGTGTCGCACGCTCAGATTTCCGAGGCCATCATCGAGGAAGTCATCAAGCCGGTGCTGCCCAAGGAGCTGCTGCAGGGCGAAGTGCGCTATCTCATCAACCCGACCGGCCGTTTCGTCATCGGCGGCCCGCACGGCGACTGCGGCCTGACCGGTCGCAAGATCATCGTCGACACCTACGGCGGCGCAGCTCACCACGGCGGCGGTGCGTTTTCGGGCAAGGATCCGTCCAAGGTCGACCGCTCGGCCGCCTATGCAGGTCGTTACGTGGCCAAGAACGTCGTCGCTGCCGGCCTCGCCGACAAGTGCGAAGTTCAGGTCGCCTACGCCATCGGCGTCGCCAAGCCGGTTTCGCTCATGGTCAACACCTTCGGCACCGGCAAGATCAGCGACGCGAAGATCGTTGAACTGATCCGTGCTCACTTCGACCTGCGTCCGAAGGCCATCATCCAGACCCTCGACCTGCTGCGTCCGATCTACGCCAAGACAGCGGCTTATGGTCACTTTGGCCGCGACGAACCCGAGTTCACCTGGGAGCAGACCGACAAGGCTGCCGCGCTGCGCGCCGACGCCGGCCTCTGATGTACCACGGCGCCGGCCGCAGGCTGGTGCCGGCACAGCGGTCGGCACGGGTTCCGCATGATGCGGGAACCGTGCCGACCGGATGTACTCTGAAACAGTTCAACATTCATCAAGCCCTCAATGCTCGAGCAAGCCCTGCTGTTCCTCCTTGGTCTGGTCACCCTCGTCATCGGTGCCGAACTCCTCGTGCGCGGTGCGTCGCGACTGGCGGTCTCCTTTGGCATCTCGCCGCTCGTCGTCGGTCTGACGGTTGTCGCCTTCGGCACCAGTGCGCCGGAGATGGCGGTTTCGGTCGGCTCGGCACTCAACGGCAACCCTGACATCGCCATCGGCAACGTGGTGGGCAGCAACATTGCGAACGTCCTGCTGATCCTCGGCATCGCAGCGGTCATCGCGCCACTGCTGGTGGCTGAGCAGATCATCCGGCAGGAGATTCCGATCATGATCGGCGCCTCGGTGCTGCTGCTGGTCATGGCGCTCGACGGCTCCATCAACCGCATCGAAGCGGCGACGCTGTTCGGTCTGGTAATCGCCTACACGGTGTTTCTGGTGCGGCAGTCGCGCAAGGGGTCGGCAGCGATGAGCGAGGATTTCGCCGACGACATTCCGACCTCACAATGGGACAGCCACTGGACAGTGCAGACTGCGCTGGTGGTCGCCGGCCTTGTCATGCTGGTACTCGGCGCCGGCTGGCTGGTCGACTCTGCGGTCGTCTTTGCACGCGCCTTCGGTGTCAGCGACCTGGTGATCGGCCTCACCGTGGTTGCCGTCGGCACCTCGATGCCCGAGATCGCCACGTCCATCGTCGCTGCACTGCGCGGTCAGCGTGACATCGCGGTCGGCAACGTGGTGGGCAGCAACGTCTTCAACATCTGTGCCGTGCTGGGCGTCACCGGGCTGGTGGCACCCGCAGGGCTTCCGGTTTCCGAGGCTGCCCGTCACTTCGATCTGTGGGTCATGCTCGCCGTAGCCTTTGCCTGCCTGCCGATCCTGATCACCGGGCGGGAAATTGCGCGCTGGGAAGGCATCCTGTTTCTCGGCTATTACGCGGCCTATACCGCATGGCTCATCCTTGCCGCACAGCATCACGCCGGATTGCAGGCCTTTTCGGGCGTCATGCTCGGCTATGTGATGCCGCTGACGGTGATCACACTGGTCGTGAGCATCGTCCGTCACAACGGGGAAGCTGCATCAGATCGGTAGCAGGCATTCCGCAAACTGTGCGGGATCGCTATAATTCGAAGTATTCCGAGGAGCGCTGCAAGGCACTGTCCGCATTCATTGCGACAGCCCCAGGCTCGGAACCCGCCCTCCCCGGGCGGGCGTGTGAAACGGCGCTCACCCTGGTCTTTTCTCTCAAACCCTGCCGGGTTCGGGATGATGGGTGAGCTAAACGCCGTCCTCTTTCCCTCCCGGCCATAGCATGGAGCTTCACATGAACGCTGTGGCTGAATTCAACGATTACGTTATTGCCGACCTGACGCTGGCCGACTGGGGCCGCAAGGAAATCCGTATCGCCGAGACCGAAATGCCCGGTCTGATGGCGATCCGCGACGAATACGCTGCCGCCCAGCCCCTGAAGGGCGCACGCATCACCGGTTCGCTGCACATGACCATCCAGACCGCGGTGCTGATCGAGACCCTGACCGCACTCGGCGCCGAAGTGCGCTGGGCCTCGTGCAACATCTTCTCGACCCAGGACCACGCCGCTGCAGCCATCGCTGCACAGAACATTCCGGTGTTCGCGGTCAAGGGCGAGTCGCTGAGCGATTACTGGGATTACACCCACCGCATCTTCGAATGGGCCGACGGCGGCTACTCGAACATGATCCTCGACGATGGCGGCGATGCCACCCTGCTGCTGCACCTGGGCGCACGTGCCGAGAAGGACATTTCGGTCATCGCCAAGCCGACGTCGGAAGAGGAAACCATCCTCTTCGCATCGATCAAGGCCAAGCTCGCCACCGACCCGACGTGGTACTCCACCCGTCTTGCACAGATCAAGGGCGTCACCGAAGAAACCACCACCGGCGTTCATCGCCTGTATCAGATGCATCAGCGCGGCGAACTCAAGTTCCCGGCGATCAACGTCAATGACTCGGTCACCAAGTCCAAGTTCGACAACCTTTACGGCTGCCGCGAGTCGCTGGTGGATGGCATCAAGCGTGCGACCGACGTGATGATCGCGGGCAAGGTTGCCCTGGTGGCCGGCTACGGTGATGTGGGCAAGGGCTCGGCACAGGCGCTGCGCGCACTGTCGGCTCAGGTGTGGATCACCGAAATCGACCCGATCTGCGCCCTGCAGGCTGCGATGGAAGGCTACCGCGTCGTCACCATGGAGTACGCTGCGGACAAGGCAGATATCTTCGTGACGACCACGGGCAACTTCAACGTCATCACCCATGAGCACATGGCTGCGATGAAGGATCAGGCCATCGTGTGCAACATCGGACACTTCGACAACGAAATCGATGTTGCCTCGCTCGAGCAGTACGAGTGGGAAGAGATCAAGCCCCAGGTCGATCATGTGATATTCCCCGACGGCAAGCGCATCATCCTGCTCGCCAAGGGTCGCCTGGTGAACCTCGGCTGCGGCACGGGCCACCCGAGCTATGTGATGTCGTCGAGCTTCGCCAACCAGACCATCGCCCAGATCGAACTTTATACTCGCACGGGTGACTACCCTGTCGGCGTGTACACTCTGCCCAAGCATCTGGACGAAAAGGTCGCACGCCTGCAACTGAAGAAACTCAATGCACAGCTCAGCGTGCTGCGCCCCGACCAGGCCGCCTATATTGGCGTACCGGTTGAAGGCCCGTACAAGGCTGATCATTACCGCTACTGATCGCCCCGGCTGCGGACGGGCCACCGCCTCCTCCAGGGCGCGGTGGCCCTTACGAACAATAAGACTTGGAGACACCGAATGAACTCTGTCAGCGTGCGTCAGACTCGCCCGGAAGACATTCCCGCACTGATCGCCCTTCAGTCCGAGGTCTATCCGGACATCCCTGCATGGAGCAAGCGCAAGCTCGCCGAGCAGCTCGACGTTTTTCCGCAGGGCCAGATCGTGGCCGAGACGGAAGATGGCCTGGTCGGATGTGCGAGCTCACTCATCGTGCTGTGGGACGATTGGGCGGAGTCGCACAGCTGGAAGGAGATCACCGGTGCCGGCACGTTCGACAATCACAATCCGGACGGCAAGACGCTTTATGGCGCGGAGGTCTTTGTCGACCCGAGGCTGCAGGGCAAAGGTGTGGGACACCTGCTCTACGAAGGCCGTCGGTCGCTGTGCCGGGCGATGAACCTGAAGCGCATCATTGCCTGCGGACGCCTGCCGGGTTACGACCGCTACGCTGACGAAATGAGCGCGGAGTTCTACGCGCAAAAGGTGGTCTGGGGCGATCTGATCGACCCCGTGCTGAGCTTCCAGATCAAGGAAGGCTTCAGCTATTGCGGCGTCATCGAGAACTACATTCCCGAGGATACCGAATCGCGCGGCTATGCCTCGCTGATCGTATGGCTCAACCCGGATTACGATCCGTCACACCCCACCATCATCCCTGAGGAAATCGCACTATGATCGTTCGAATTGCTGCCGTGCAGTACCTGCTGCGCCCGATCCACGACTGGTCGGGTTTCGAGAATCAGGTGCGTTTCATCATGAAGGCCGCCGGGGACTACAAACCCCAGTTCGTGCTGCTGCCGGAGATCTTCACCACGCAACTGCTGTCCTTCATGGACACCAGCGACGTGCGCGCCGCCGTGCGCAACATGAACGACTACACCAAGCGCTACAAGGACCTGATGCAGGAGCTTGCAGCGCAATGGGACGTGCACCTCATCGGCGGCACCACCCCGCAGGTCAACGAAGAAGGGCGCTTGCTCAACACCGCGTACTATTTCACCCCGAGCGGTGAAATCTACGAGCAGGACAAGATCCACCGCACGCGCTGGGAGCGCGAAAAATGGAACACCGACGCCGGTGACCAGCTGCGCCTGTTCGAGACCCCCTTCGGCAAGATCGCGATCCTGATCTGCTACGACATCGAGTTCCCCGAGCTCGCACGCATGGTGTGCGAAGCTGGCGCCGACATTCTTTTCGTGCCCTCGTGTACTGACGACCGCCAGGGCTTCCTGCGCGTGCGCTACTGCTGCCACGCCCGGGCCATCGAGAACCAGGTGTTTGTCGCCATGACCAGCACCGTGGGCAACCTGCCGGTCGAGGGCCTGGGTCTGCACTATGGTCAGGCCAGCATCATCACGCCGTCGGACTTCGCTTTCGCACGCGACGGCATTGCCGCCGAAGGCACACCGAACATCGAACAGATCGTCGTGGCCGACGTGGACCTTAAGGACCTCGAAAGCGGCCGCACACACGGCACCACCATTCCCCTCTACGACAAGCGCAAGGATGTGTACGAGCACCCGGTCGAAGTGGTGAAGGTTTCCTGAGCGTCCGGGATTGCTCGCTTGAAATCATTTCATCGGCGCACGGCGCGCCCGGCAACCGCGCCCGCCACGACCCATGTGCAGGCACCCGCCGAGCGTGGCGGCCTGATGCGTGCTGACAGCCTGCTGGTGGCTCAAGGGCTCGCGCCCTCCCGGACTGCGGCGCAGGGACTGATCGAGGCCGGCCGGGTCAGCTGGGAAGGTGGTCCGGTGACGAAATCGGCCCAAACGCTGCCGGGCGAGGTTGTACTGCAAGTCCGGCCGGACGAGAACGACCGCTTCGTCTCGCGCGGCGGGCTCAAGCTTGCAGGCGCGCTGGCAGCCAGCAAGCTGTCCGTCACCGGCCTGACTTGCCTCGACGTGGGGCAATCCACCGGCGGCTTTACCGACTGCCTGCTGCAGGCGGGCGCGAAGCAGGTTGTCGGCGTCGAGGTCGGACACGGCCAGATCCACGCGAAGCTGGCGGCGGAAGGGCGCTGCGTCACCCTGGAGGGTATCAATGCGCGTCACCTGCTCGTTGCGGATCTGGGTGCGCACTTCCCTCCGGACGGCTTCGGGCTGATCGTCTGCGATGCCAGCTTCATTTCGCTGACACTGCTGATGCCGCAGTGGCCTGCGTTGCTGGCAACAGGGGGCAGCATCCTGGCGCTGGTCAAGCCACAGTTCGAGGTCGGCCCCAAGGGCTTGTCCAAAGGCGGCATTGTCCGCGATACCAACTTGTATGCCGACGTCGAATCACGACTTCGGGATAGTGCACGCAGTTGCGGTCTGAGCGTAAAGGGCTGGTACGACTCCCCCATTACCGGCACCGACGGCAACCGCGAATTCTTCATCTGGATGCAACATGAACAACACTGAACTTTCGATCGAATTCTTTCCGCCCCAAACCGAAGAGGGTGCGGAGAAGCTGCGTGCCGTGCGCGCCCGGCTGGCCGAGCTCCGGCCCAGCTTCTTCTCGGTGACCTATGGCGCCGGCGGCTCCACCCGCGAGCGCACTTTCGCCACGGTCAAGGAGATTGCAGCGAGCGGCTCCGAAGCAGCCCCTCACCTGTCGTGCATCGGCTCGACCCGCGACAGCATCCGCACCATCCTGGCGGAGTACGCCGAAGCCGGCATCAAGCGAATCGTCGCGCTGCGTGGCGACCTGCCCTCCGGCGTTGGCGATGCAGGCGAATTTCGCTATGCCAACGAGCTGGTGGCATTCATTCGCGCCGAAACAGGGCAGCGTTTCCGCATCGAGATTGCGGCCTACCCTGAATGGCATCCGCAAGCCCGCAGCCCCAAGGACGACCTGCTCGCCTTCAAGCGCAAGGCCGAAGCCGGTGCCGACTCCGCGATCACGCAGTACTTCTACAACATCGACGCCTATCTGCATTTCGTCGATGCGGTGCGTGGCATGGGCGTCGACATCCCGATCATCCCCGGCATCATGCCCATCGCCAGTTTCTCCAAGCTGGCCCGTTTCTCGGACGCGTGCGGTACCGAGATCCCGCGCTGGATGCGCAAGAAGTTCGAAGCCTTCGGCGACGATTCGGAATCGATTCGTGCCTTCGGCCTCGATGTCGTCACCGCGATGTGCGAAAAACTGATCGCCAGCGGCGCGCCCGGCCTGCATTTCTACAGCATGAACCAGTCAGCCCTCACCACCGAGATCTGCCAGCGCCTCAAGCTCGCCTGAACGCGCCGACCGCCCGAAACGGCTTGCAGCACGCCGTTTCGGGTTCAGCGTCTGGACTGGCCCGACGAATCCGAGATTGCCTGCAGCTCGGAAAGCACGCGGACGCTGGCCTGCTCCATGTCCTGAATGCCCGAGAGCGCATCGTCAAGACGCCCGGCACCGCACGATTCGAGCGCGCGCTTGCCGGCGGCGTGCACCAGCGCATGTGGCGCATCAAGATTGCGATAGGCGGGCAGACTGGCGAAACGCTTTCCATCGCCCTCGAAATACCATTTCCCGAGCCGGCACTCGTGGTGACTCGAGAAGTCGGCGGCTGTGCGCCCGGAGTGCCCCGAAACCGCCTGATACACGTCGAGCTTGAAGATCAGATGATCGAGCTTCGCCAGCTCGGCGAAACTGCGCACTGACGCGTCCTGCATGGTGCCCGCGAGCTCGCGGGCGATATCGCTCAATTCGTCCATGCTGCCCTGCGCCCGACGTCCATCCTCGGCCGCACTGGTCGCCTTTTCCGACAGAGAGCCGATCACGCTCCGCACCTGCCCCGTCTCGCCCTGGATGGCGGTCACCAGCCCGGAGATTTCGTTTGTTGCCCCGGCCGTACGTTCGGCCAGCTTGCGCACCTCGTCAGCCACGACCGCAAAACCACGCCCCTGCTCGCCCGCGCGCGCCGCTTCGATCGCCGCGTTCAGCGCGAGCAGATTGGTCTGGTCGGCAATCTCCCGAATCAGTCGGACAATGCCGCCGATCTGGGCTGCACGCTCGGCCAGCTGTGCGACGGAGCCGGCGGTCTCGCCGGTATCGGTCGCAAGTTGCGCCAGGCTTCCCGACACACTGCCGATGGCTGCGACACTTTCGTCCGCCGCAACGGTCGAGCGCGTCGCGGCCTTTTCCTGTGCGCCAAGGCGTTGGGCAAGGTCTCCGAACGTGCCCTGCACCGAAACCAGGGTCTGACCGTAGTTGCGCAACTGGCCGAACAGCGCGTCGAACAGCGCCTCACGGCGTTTTGCTTCGGCACACGCCAGTTCCTGCTCGGCGATCCTGGCCTCAAGCGTGGCAGACCGCTCGCGCTCGAACTCGAGTGCACTTCGTGCGACATCGAGCTCAACCCGCAAGGCTGCAAGCTCGGCACTCTTTCCCAGCCACCCCATGCTGCTCTCCCTTTGTTCGATCATGTGCAAGTCCGGCGGACTGTATATCACGTCATATCGACCGCTCGCACCGCATCTTGAGCGATTCAGCGTTTCGGAGCGCGCGCCATCGTCACCACGCCTGCTATCACCATCGTCATGCCCGCCATCTGCGCCAGCCCGATGCGCTCGCCAAGCAGCAGCCATCCGAAGAACAGGGTAACCACCGGACCAAGGGTGCCGGTCAGCGATACCGGCCCGGCACCAAGCCGGCGAATCGCCTCGGACACGAGCCAGACCGGCCCGACCGTGCTGAATGCGGCCATCGCCAGCGACAGCCCATAGACCTCCCACGGCTGCGCCAAGGCCTCGAGCGGACGCATCAGACCGAACTGCGCCAGGCTGAACACGCAGGCAAAGGACGAGGCGTAGGCCGTCACCCGCGCGGAGCCCAGACGCCCGACCACGTGTCCGTTCCCCATGAGGTAGAGCGCATAACTGACCGCACTGCCAAACACCAGTACGCAGCCCAGCACCACGTCGCCAGCCTCGCCGGCGAGCGTGAGGTCGTGCCCGACCGCCAGCCCTATCCCGAGATAGCACAGTGCCAGCGCGCCGGCCATGCGCCGGGTGATGGGCTTGCCCAGAAACAGGGCGGAGACCACGAGCACGATGGTGGGATACAGAAACAGGATCAGGCGTTCGAGTGCCGCCGTGATGTAGGCGAGCCCGAGGAAATCCAGGTAGCTTGCGAGGTAATAGCCGAAAACGCCCAGGCCGGCCATCCACACCCAGTCGGTGCGCGACAGCGGCGACGCGGCACTGCGGCTGCCGAGCACCCCCAGCAAGAGGAAGAAAGGCAGCGAAAAGGCCATGCGCAAGGCGAGCAGGGTTTCAGCATCGACCCCGTAGCGATAGGCCAGCTTCACCAGGATCGCCTTGAACGAGAAACCGACCGCTCCTGCAACCGCAAACAACAATCCGACGCCGGTCGACGTCTGCCCCATGTCCCGCACTCCCGTTTGGCGAGCCGGGATTAAGCCACCTCAAACACGATCGCACAATGCCGATGCACTGACGCCGGAACGGCGGCGACCATCCCGCGCACCGGCCGCCGGCCTTTCAGCGCAGGTTCAGCGTTTGCTACCGAGCAAGGAACCCAGCAGGCCGCGCACGATCTGGCGTCCGATGCTGCTGCCGATGGTGCGGGTCACGGTCTTGGCGGCGATCTGCAGCAGTCCGTCGCGCTGACCTCCGCGTGGCCCCGTGGAGCCGAAAAGCATGTCGTTGAGCCCGCCACCCGATCCGCCAGTGCTTGGCTTGGCGGGGGCTTCCGCCTCGCGGGCCGCGGCCTGCGAACGCAGCATTTCGTACGCGGACTCACGATCCACCGCCTTCTCGTAGTGACCGTAGATGACCGAGCCGGTGATCGCCGCCTTGCGCTCGGCATCGACCATCGGCCCCAGGCGCGAGTCAGGGGCAATGACGAACGCACGCTCGACGATGGTCGGCCGTCCCTTCTCGTCGAGGAAGGAGATCAGCGCCTCGCCAACCCCGAGTTCGGTGATGGCGTCTGCCGCGTTGAACGCCGGGTTCGGACGCATGGTGTCGGCTGCGGTCTTGACCGCCTTCTGGTCGCGCGGGGTGAAGGCACGCAAGGCATGCTGAACCCGGTTGCCGAGCTGGCCGAGCACCGTCTCGGGGACATCGAGCGGGTTCTGGGTCACGAAATACACGCCAACGCCCTTGGAGCGGATCAGGCGCACGACCTGCTCGATCTTCTCGATCAATGCCTTTGTCGCATCGTTGAACAGCAGATGAGCCTCATCGAAGAAGAACACCATCTTGGGCTTTTCGGGATCGCCGACTTCGGGCAGCTGCTCGAACAGCTCCGACAGCATCCACAGCAGGAAGGTGGAATACAGCTTGGGCGAGTTGTACAGGCGGTCGGCCGCCAGCACGTTGATCACGCCACGGCCATCGCCATCGGTCTGCATCAGGTCGTTGATGTCCAGCATCGGCTCGCCGAAGAAGATGTCGCCGCCCTGCTCTTCCAGCCCCAGCAGATTGCGCTGGATGGCACCGATCGACGCCGTGGAGATGTTTCCGTACTCGGTGGTGAAGGTCTTCGCGTTCTCCCCCACGTACTGCACCATCGCGCGCAGATCCTTGAGATCGAGCAAGAGCATGCCGTTGTCGTCGGCGAGCTTGAACACGAGCTGCAGCACCCCGGACTGGGTATCGTTGAGGTTGAGCAGGCGCGACAGCAGCAACGGCCCCATGTCGGAGATCGTGGCCCGCACCGGATGGCCCTGCTCACCGAACACATCCCAGAACACGGTGGTGTTGGCACGCGGGTGGAACTCGGTAATGCCGAGCGCCGCCAGGCGCTGCATGAGCTTGTCCGAGGCGGTGCCGGCAGCACCGATGCCGGACAGGTCCCCTTTGACGTCGGCCATGAACACCGGCACGCCGACATTGGCAAACGCTTCAGCCATTTTCTGCAGGGTGACCGTCTTGCCTGTTCCGGTCGCGCCGGTAATCAGCCCATGGCGATTGGCCAGGCGCGGCAGCAGGGTGATGTCCTTGTCTTTTGTTCTGGCAATCAGTAGCGGCTCGACCATGTGCCCCTCCGGCAAGTGAGTTTTGAACGGCGAATACGCTCAATCTTAACCCGAGCATCCCGCCCGGGCACCAGCCTGCGGCCGGGGATCTGTATAATGCAGCGACTTTTCAACCGCACACGCTGCTCCAGAGGTTCGTATGGCTGGTCACTCAAAATGGGCCAATATTCAGCACCGCAAGGGTCGTCAGGACGCCAAGCGGGGCAAGGTCTTCTCCAAGCTGATCAAGGAAATCACCGTCGCTGCCCGCATGGGCGGGGGCGATATCGGCTCAAACCCGCGTCTTCGCCTCGCCATCGACAAGGCGAAGGGCGAATCGATGCCCAAGGACAACATCGACAACGCGATCAAGCGCGGCACCGGGCAGCTTGAAGGCGTGACCTACGAGGAAGCGCGCTACGAAGGCTACGGCATCGGCGGCGCAGCGGTCATCGTCGACTGCCTCACCGACAACAAGGTCCGTACCGTTGCCGACGTCCGCCACGCCTTCTCCAAGTACGGTGGCAACATGGGCACCGACGGCTGCGTCGCGTTCCAGTTCACCCACTGTGGCCAGCTGATGTTTGCCCCTGGCACCGACGAGGATGCGCTGATGGAAGCCGCCCTCGAAGCCGGCGCGGAAGACGTGGTCGCCAACGACGATGGCTCCCTCGAAGTGATTACCGGACCGTGGGAATTCACCTCGGTGAAGGAAGCGCTCGAAGCCGCCGGCTTCACCGCCGAATTCGGCGAAGTCACGATGAAGCCGCAGAACGAAACCGAGCTCTCGGGTGACGATGCGGTGCGCATGCAGAAGCTGCTGGATGCGCTCGACGCACTCGACGACGTGCAGGACGTTTACACTTCGGCAGCACTCGACGAGTAAGCCCGGCTGCTCGCGGCACTCACGAGGCGGCGCGATGCGTCGCCTTTTTTATTCTGCAGACCCGACCCCGATCATGACCACGCCCACCCTTGCACAACGCGTGATGCCGCTGCTCTTCGTGCTGCTCTGGAGCACCGGCTTCGTTGGCGCCAAGTTCGGTCTGCCCTATGCGGGGCCGCTCACCTTCCTGTCCACGCGCTACGTGCTCGTCATCGTGCTGATGGTCATGCTGGCGCTGGCGATGCGTGCCCCATGGCCGAAGTCGCCACGCGAAGCCATGCATATCGGCATCACCGGCGTGCTGGTTCAGGCCCTCTATCTGGGTGGCGTATTCGTTGCCATTGATCGCGGACTGCCGGCTGGCGTCACCGCGCTGGTCGTCGGCATGCAGCCCTTGCTCACCGCGCTCGGCGCCGGCTTCCTGCTCGGCGAACGCGTCAGCATCCGCCAGTGGGGCGGGCTCGCGCTCGGTTTCTTCGGCGTGTCGCTGGTCGTCAGCAACAAGATCGCGGTTGACGGCATGGCGCCGGACGAACTCGGCACGATGCTCGCCCCGGCGCTGCTCGCGCTGATCGGCATCACCGTAGGGACCCTGTACCAGAAGCGCTTCTGCCCGCGCTTCGATCTGCGCACAGGCTCCATCGTCCAATTCGTCCCCACGCTGATCCTCACCGCACTGATTGCCAACCAGACCGAGAGCATGGAGATCACCTGGAGCGGCGAGTTCGTGTTTGCGCTGATGTGGCTGGTCGTGGTGCTGTCGCTGGGCGCCATCAGCCTGCTCAACCTGCTCATCCGCAGCGGCAGTGCCGTCAACGTTGCCAGCCTGTTCTACCTGACGCCCCCCACCACCGCGCTGATTGCGTGGGCGATGTTCGGCGAAACCCTGAGCGGACTCGCGCTCGCCGGCATGATCGTGGCCGTCGCCGGAGTATGGCTCGCCCGCAAGGCCTGATAGCATTCGGCGGGAATGCATCCACGGAGACCGGCCATGCAACTGTCAACCACCCCCACCCTCGAAGGCCACACCATCCAGCGCTATCTCGGCGTGGTCGCGGGCGAAGCCATCATCGGCGCCAACATCTTCAAGGACCTGTTCGCCTCCATCCGCAACATCGTCGGCGGCCGCGCGGGCGCGTACGAGCGTTCGCTGGCCGATGCGCGTGAAATGGCGATGGAAGAAATGGCAGAACAGGCGGCCAAGCTCGGCGCCAACGCCGTCGTCGGCATCGACATCGACTACGAAGTGCTCGGACAGGACAACGGCATGCTGATGGTGTGCGTCAGCGGCACTGCGGTGGTGGTTTGAGCCAGCTCAGCCCGGGCGGCACGGCATCACGCACGGTTGCCACCCGCATCCTCGGCCTCGACCCGGGGCTGCGCATCACCGGCTTCGGCGTCATCGACGTACTCGGCAGCCAGTTGCGCTATGTCGCCAGCGGCTGCATCAAGACCCGCGACGGCGAACTGCCGGGGCGCCTCAAGACGCTGCTAGACGGTGTGCGCGAAGTCATCGCCACCTATGCGCCGGACATGGTCGCGGTGGAAAAGGTGTTCGTGAACGTCAATCCGCAATCCACCCTGCTTCTCGGCCAGGCCCGCGGTGCGGTGATCTGCGGCGCGGTGTCATGCGATCTGCCGGTGGCGGAATACACCGCACTACAGGTCAAGCAATCGGTCGTGGGTCACGGCAAGGCCGCAAAGGAGCAGGTTCAGCACATGGTCCAGCGTCTGCTCGCCCTCGACGCATCGCCGAGCCCCGACGCCGCCGACGCCCTCGCCTGCGCCATCTGTCATGCCCACGGCAGCCAGGGCATGGGTGCCATCGCCGGCATCGGCACACGTCGCCGCGGCGGCCGCATACAGGCACCCTGAGCATTTTTTTCGCCGGAAAGCTTGCATATGCAAAGGCTATTGGCTATTATGCGCGCCTCTCGACGGAACAACATCCGGCGACGCCAGTAAAAACGGCAATGGGGGTATAGCTCAGTTGGTAGAGCAGCTGACTCTTAATCAGTAGGTCCTAGGTTCGAATCCTAGTGCCCCCACCAAAGAATTCAAGCACTTAGGCCAATCCGAAAGGATTGGCCTTTTTGTTTTCCGGCTAACGAAAACGGCCAGTGCACGCGCAGTTGTGATGCGCGCTTTCGGCCCGGTCACAATTCTTGTCTCGCCCCGGCGTTCCGGCCGCTTTTCGCGCCCGCGCCCTGAAACGAGCACGCATGCGCCTTGCAAACGTGCTATTTCCGGCTATGAATGAAGTACAAGAAATACAGGATAGATCTGCCGTGCCGATGATGCGGCAGTCCCCCAGAGCCGACAGAGCGATTTGCTGCGTGCGTTCGTGACCACGAAAACGGCTTGTTCCTGATCCGGGAATCGAGCTGACTTCATTTGGTCGGGGGCACGCGCCCCGGCTCTCTGGCGGCCCGCAAACACCGGAGAGCAAATCATGAGGCGTGCGCTTCTCGTTGCCACTCTGCTCGCTGCGGTTCTTGCCGTTGCGCTTCCTTTGTCAGCAACCACTCAATCAGGACCGGCTTCGACATCAGCGGCCGTCGACGCCAGCCCGGCGCAGTCCGGCACCGCGCCCGATGCTCCGCCCCCCCAGCTGCCACGTATCGACCATGCACAGGATGCCCCCTATTACGAGGCCTGTGCGCGTGAGGGACTCAACGCATCCGAGTGTGCGGGCCGGCTGATCTGGTTCAAGGCCACAGCGGGCAATGAACGCTTTCATACCTACGTTTTCCAGCAGCGCGTTGGCGTGCTGATCGACTGGTATCGCGTGCTGCGTGGTGACGAGCGCGACGACCGTTTCCGCGCCTGGGGAATCATCAACGACCCATCCTGCTGCACGCCGGGCGAGCCGGACTGCCCGGCGAAATCGCTCGACGAGACCTATGGCCTCGACTGGTGCCCGGGCGACGAGGAGTTGCTGGGCTATGTCGGACGCCAGGGCTACCGCGACCCCGCCTGCGATTTCCGCGACGCGCCGCTCGGAGCCGACGACCCGCACGGCCCCACGGATCAGCGCCAGCCGGCCTGTGACTTGCGCTTCGGCACCTCGACTGGCGCGCTTGGCATTCGCAAGTTTCCAAACCCGCGCTTCGACAAGGCGGCGTGGACGAAGCTCAACGGCAGCGCGGGAAGCTGGGAAGGATACAACCGCCCGATCGCGGCCGCGGGCGGACACCGCGACGCTGCGCGCTCGCACTTGCAGGACGGTTCCATCGAGCCGCCCTTCCTCATCGGCACCGCCTGCGGCTCATGCCATATCGCTTTCGATCCGCTCAATCCGCCCAGCGACCCGGCGCATCCGAAGTGGGAGAACATCAAGGGGCTGATCGGCAACCAGTACACCCGCATCTCCGAAATCATGGTGTCCGGCATGGCGAGCAACACGCTGGAATGGCAGATGTTCGCCCACGCGCGTCCGGGCGCCTCAGACACATCCGCGATCCCGACCGACCAGGTCAACAACCCTGGCACGATCAACGCCCTGATCAACATCGCCAAGCGCCCCACCTTCGCCAACGAGTCGGTGCTGAAGTGGCGCAAGGTCGAGTCGTGCGGCGACGACAGCAAGGAGGCGAGTTGCTGGTGCGAGCCGGGCCGTGACGGCAAGTGCTGGCAGAAATCGCTGCAGCAGGAAACCGTGCATCACATCCTGAAGGGCGGAGAAGACTCGATCGGTGCGCTCGAGGCGATACAGCGCGTGTATTTCAACATCGGCTCATGCTCCGAGCAATGCTGGATGAACCATCTGTCCGATCTGCGCCAGATCGACCCGCAGCAGCGTGGATTCGGTCAGACGCCCTTCGATATCGGTCAGTGCCGACGCGACTGTCCGAACTTCCGCGCGATCGAGGACCGGCTGCCCAACATCCTCGACTTCTTCATGTCTGCCGAGGCACACGTAACCGATTTGCGCGACGCGCGCGAGAATGCCCTGCGTGTGGCTGCCCCCGGCTCGCGCTACACCGAGCAGGACCTGATTGCGGATCTCGAACAGTCCTTCGGCAAGGGTGCCGTTGCGCAGGGTCGAAACATCTACGCAAAGACCTGCGCACGCTGTCACTCGAGCCAGCAGGAAGCTGCTGACGGCGGCTTCACCAATGTCGACTTCCACAAACTCGACCTCGAAACCGGGCTGCGCCAGGACTGGCTCGGGAACGACCGGCCAACGCCGGCATCGGAGGTCGGAACCTTCCGTTGCCGCGCACTGCACGCGAACCACATGAGCGGGCACATCTGGCAGGAATACGGCTCCGAAACCTTGCGCGCGCAGCCACCCGACCCCAATGTGAAGGAAGCGGGCGATGGCGGGCGAGGCCATTACCGCAATATCTCGCTGATCAACCTGTGGGCGCATGCCCCCTTCATGCACAACAATGCGGTGGGGCCAGAGCTCTGCGGCAAGCCGCGCAATCCCGCCAACGCCTTTTACGCCAAGCGCCCGCGCTACGTGGATGGGAACAACAAGCTCCTCCCGGCCGACCAGCAGCCCGCGTGTTTCGAATATGACCCGAGTGTCGAAGGCCGCTTCCGCCTGTACGTCGAGTCGATGCGCGAACTGCTCAACCCGGCCCAGCGCATCCCCAAGGTGACGCTGCTCAGCGAAGACATCACCCTGCGCATGGGGCCTCGTCTGTGGGATGGTTCCGACAAGGAAACCCTGCTCGGCTTCGAGCTCACCATCCCGAGCGAAATCGAAGGCCGTGGGGTGACCGCCGGCACCATCGGCAATTTCCAGCACAAACAGTTCATCGTTGATCTGGTCAGGGCGAAGACGGCGCCGAAAGCCCTGCAGACCGAACTCGCCGAGCGCTTCGGCGCCGAAGCCGGAAACAGGGTCTTCACCGACCTCAAGGCCATCACCGGCGAACTGGTCGGCAAACCGAATGCGCTGGTCGCGGCCCTGCAGGCGCGTCCTTACCTGATCAAGCAGGCCTATAGCAGCTGCACCGCGGAGATCGAGAACGAGGGCCACCGCTTCGGCGAAGACCTGTCGGATGCGGACAAGAACGCGCTGATCGCCTTCCTTGCGACGCTATGACCCATGGGGAACGCCATGATCAAAACCACCCTCCTCTCGCGTGCCGCCTGTGTCGCCCTGGCGCTGGCCACCGCATCCTGTGGCTTTTTCGACAGCGCCGACAAGGCCGCGCCGGAGATTCCATTCGCCCCCTATGCCGAGGGCTACGCGGGCAAGCCCGATTTCGCTCAGCTTGAATACCAGCATCCGATTTCGACTGCCGATCTGTACAAGATCACGCCCAAGAACCTGTCGTACCTGGACCAGGAGCAGGTCGACCAAATCTATGCGCGGCTCACGGCCGGCCCGATTCCGGATGGCGCCTTCGAGGGCGACCTGTTCTTTCCGCGCGGGACCAGCGGCAAGCTGAGGCTGTCCGAGATCGCGGGCGGAGGCCTGAAAGGGCTGCTGGTCAACATCGCAGGGGCCAAGCTGGATCTGGCAGGCGAAATCCTGTGGAAGGGAAAGGTGTTCTACCGCGGGGAGCGCGTGCTGCGCAATCGCATCGAGGATCTGACCACCCTGAAGAAGCTCGGACTGGTCGAGGAGAGCGCGGACAATCCGCTGCAGAAAGCCACGTTCAACGGCAAGGACCAATGGCTGCTGTTCCCCGCCAAGCTCTACTGCGGACAAAGCCTTCTCGACGGCAGGCGCGAGTCGATCATCATTGATTACGCCTTTACCGACGAGCTCCCAGCCTACCGGCGCATGCCCGACATGCTTGCCGGTCGCAACGGCTTTGCCATCCGCGACGAGATCCGCATGGTGTATCCGGGCTTCTACCTCGGTCGCGCCTACATGGATCGCGCCTTCGTGGTGAACTTCGTCCTCTACAACAAGGAGATTTCCGAGCAGGCACGGGAGGCCTTCATGAAGACGGGGAAGGTCGAGGAGGACTGCTGGGGTGGCACTCAGCAACGCATGGTGCAGGCAAAGGACGCGAGCCACGGTTGACGGCGAACGTGCGAAATCCGGCCGGCTCCTGATGAACGCCCCGAACAGCTTCTTCGGCACCACTTCGCAGCTTCATTGCGGACACCCCCGGCGACACTCTGGAGACGAAGCATGCTCCGCTCAGCCACCCGACGCGCACGGCTTGCCCCGGCACTGCATCTGGTGCTGTGCTGCGTGCCCTTCGTCGCCTTTCACGCCGCCGCAGCCGCCCCCCCGGGCGAGGACCTGCCCCCGGCAGGCCGTTCCCTGTTCGACCGTCTTATTGCAAACGAAAGCAGCGGCGAGGCCAGCGTGCCTTTCCCCTTTGGCAGCCTGATGCAGCGCATCTCCGCCCACCTCGATCACAGCGCCCCGTCCGGCGGTCTCTCCGTGGTCCTGATCCCGCTCGGTCGTTCTCTGCAGCGGCATGCCGCAGGCGACGCCGAAGCCTTTCGCTACCCCCGCGTGGTAGCGGCCGCGACCGGTGAGCCTCCCGCTGACGCATCACCCGGCCACCCCTATCTGAAGGACCGGCTCTACATCGCCTTTCACGAAAAGGCTGCTGCGCTTGAAGTCATCAGCTACAACGACGAAGCAGCCCGCTTCGAGTTTCAGCTGGTGCGCAACTATCGGGCAGGCGCCACGGCAGAAGTCGGCTATGCCAACCGCAGCCTGTGCCTGTCCTGCCATCAGAATGCCGCACCGATCTTCTCCCGTCAGTCCTGGGACGAAACCAGCGCCAACCCGGACATTGCAGCCCGTCTGGCCGCCACCGGGCAGTCGTATTACGGATTGCAGTGGCGCCACGGCGTAGACGTGCCCGATGCGATCGATGGCGGCGTCAGGCGTGCCAACCAGCTGGCCACCGCGCAACGGCTCTGGCAGCACGGCTGCGCCGCCGCAACACGTGACGACACCGTCCGTTGCCGCGCCGCCGCCCTGAAGCAGGCGCTTCGCTACCGCCTTGGCGGCGAGCTGCCGGCAGTCTTTGCGGCAGAGACCGAACACGCGCTGACCCGCCCCCTGCTTGCTGCCTGGCACGAGCGCTGGCCAGCGGGCCTGCCGGTTCCCGACCCGCAGGTACCCAATCGCCTGCCCTTCGCCGGCATTGCGCCTGGCGAGCGCGCGCCGGACAAGGACGAGCTCTATCGCTATGCCGACATCGGCATTGCCTTCGACCCGCTTGCGCTGCGCGCGCCCCTCGAAACCTGGCAAGGCCGCGACGCCCGCGATGTGCGGCGCTTCGTGCAGGCCTTGTCGATGTTCTTTTCACGCACCGATGTCCTGCAGATCGAGGGGCGCCTTGCCAGCTCTGAAGACATCCCCGGCCGCAGCCTCGAGCTGAACTGCAGCGAACGCAAAAGCACCGCGCGTACCCGTCTCGATCTCGACTGCCGCGGCGATCGCGGCACGCTGATGCTGGCGCGCCTGGATCTGCAAGGCGGAGGTGTATCGGGCGGAAGTATCGACCGGCTGCAACTCGGAGACGGCAGCAACATCGGCTCCGTCGAACTCCGCGCACCATCCCGGGCAAACGGCAGCCCTCTCCGCTTTGAACTGACGCGGGCCGGCGGGCGCGTGCGCACACAGGCCGGTGACGCCATCCGCAGCCTGCACGTGAGCCTGGCAACAGACAGCCGCCCCGCCCGGGCGACGCTCGACATCGCGTCCGACCTGGTCCCGCTCGATCTCGCCATCGATGCGCTCGCCGTGGCCACGATCGCGGGAACCAGCGATGCCCTCGATGACGCTCCGCTGCGCAGAACCGCCGTCCTCGCCCCACTGTTCGAGCACCTCGGCATGCGGCCGGTCATGGCTCGCGAGCACACTGCACTCGCCCCTGCGCGTTCGGCCGAGGCCGGAGCACAGCGTGCAGGCGCGTGGCCGATTGATCTGCAGCCCTTCGCGCGTCAGTGCAGCCAGTGCCACGCAGACGCGACGGCGTTTCCACCGGGCTTCCTGCACGGCGATGACACACAGATTCGGCGCACGCTCGATACCTGCGCCGAGCGCATGCTTTACCGGCTCACGATGAACCTGACGCCGGTCGGCGCACGCTCAAAAACGCCGATGCCGCCCCCTGCGGCAGTACACGCCCCCGCGTTCGCTCAATCTGCAGACCTGCCAGCCATGCTCGGACAACTCGACGCGATGCTGAAAGCACGTGGAAGTACATCCGCCGCCGTCATGGCCCGGACCTACGCCACGCTCCCGCCCTGTCGATACAGCGCGACCGACACGGCACAAGGAGATCCGTCGTGAGTTCGGATGCCCGCCCGGACACCGGCAAGCGTTCAGGCCTGCGTTGGCTGTGGCACCTGCTGCTGTGGCTGCCCTGGGTATTGATCGGGGCCGGCGCCCTCTACGCAGCGCTGCGTTTCCTACCGGACAGGGCCGTGACTTACGACGACCCGGTCGCGCATTTCAAGTACGGCTCCACCGGTGGCGAGCGTGAATCAGGCTTCCCGTACTGGATCTGGCGCGCGCTTCCGCAAGTGTGTGCCGAACACCTGCCGGGGCCCGGATACGCATCTCTCGGTCTGAGCTTCGAACCCGGCCACGACCTGCCGGTAGGTGTTTCCATGCGACGCAACCTCGGCATCGACCGTGTCTTTCTCAACTGCGCAGCATGTCACGCCAGCACGGTGCGGGAAGCGCCAGACAGCTCGCCGCGCCTGATCGTCGGCATGCCGGCGCACCGCTTCGACATCCGCGCCTTCGAGTCCTTCTTTTTCAACTGTGCTGCCGGACCGAAATTTTCATCCGGCTTCATCGTGCCTGAGATCGACCGTCTCGCTGGCGGCATCGGCCTCATCGACCGTTACCTGGTCTATCCGCTCGCCATCTCGCTGATGCGGGAGCGCCTGCTGATGCTGCGCGGGCGGTTCGACTTCGTATTCGAACAACCAGACTGGGGTCCCGGGCGGGTCGACACGTTCAATTCGGCGAAGGTGCTGTTCAACTTCCCGATGAAACAGCTTCCCGCACACGAACTGCTCGGCGCATCGGACTTTCCGTCGATCTGGAACCAGCGCAAGCGCACCACCCGGGACGACGGCCAGCGCATGGAGTTGCACTGGGACGGCAACAACACTCACACCGAAGAACGCAACAAGAGCGCGGCATTCGGCACCGGCACCACGCCGCCGACCATCGACCTCGATGCCATCGCCCGCGTGGAAGACTGGCTCCTCGACCTCACCCCACCGCCCTGGCCGTGGGCAATCGACGCGGCGCTGGCCGAGCGTGGCGCACCGCTCTACGCGGCATACTGCGCCAGTTGTCATGGCGCCAGCGGCCAGGACTTCAGCGGTGCGGCAGTCGGCCATGTCACGCCCATTGCCGAGATCGGCACCGACCGTGCCCGGCTCGACTCCTACAGCCGCGAACTGGCGGTGAACCAGGGCACGCTCTATGCCGGCTATCCGCATCGCTTCCAGCATTTCCGCAAGACCCACGGCTACGCCAACATGCCGCTGGACGGCATCTGGCTGCGCGCCCCCTACCTGCACAACGGCTCCGTGCCCACACTGCGCGACCTGCTGGAGCCGGCAGAGAACCGGCCGGTGCGCTTTCACCGTGGCAGCGACGTGTACGACCCGCTGCGGGTCGGCTTCGCATCCGACAGCGTCGCCGCTGGCAACACTCATCCACCCACCTTCCTCTTCGACACCACGCTCCCGGGCAACGGAAATGGCGGACATGAAGGCGCGGCCTATGGCACAGCGCTTTCCGCCGCAGACAAGGATGCGCTGGTCGAGTACCTGAAAACGTTCTGACAAGGAGCATCGCCATGCCGCACGTTGTCCGAACCACCTGCCGCGGGCGCAGTCTGGTCGCCGCACTCGTCGTGATGCTGGCGCTGGGGGCCGCGGGTGCAGCATTCGCCTGGTACAAGTTCTTCCGCGAGGAACCGCAACCCGAGTGGGTGACCAGCAACCCGGACATGCGCTTCAAGTACGGCTCCATCGGTGCCGAGCGCGACGCGGGTATCCCTTACTGGATCTTCTACGTCCTGCCTCGCATCTTTCCCGACAAACTGCCCGGACCAGGGGGATATGCCTCGTTTGGCGTGGTGTGGGAGGAGGGCCAGGAACTGCCGGTGGGCTTTTCCAAGAAGGTGGTCGGCTTCCCGCGCGTGGCGAATAACTGTGCGGCCTGCCATACCACCAGTTACCGCGAAAGCGCCGACGCATCCCCCGTCTTCGTGCCCACCGGCCCCAACCACACGCTCGACCTCTGGGCCTTCTTCCGCTTTCTGATCGACTGCGCCAAGGACCCGCGCTTCAACGCCGACAACCTGATGGCGGAAATCCGCCTGGTCACGGAGATGTCCTTCGTCGACCGCCTGATCTACCGCTTCCTCATCATCCCCATCACGAAGAAGACGCTGCTCGAACGCGAGGCACAGTTCGCCTGGCTCTACCGCGAAGACTTCCCGCCCTGGGGGCGCGGACGCGACGACGCCATGAACCTGACCAAATACTTCATGATCCGCTGGCCCATGGACGACAGCTTCGGCCCCACCGACATGCCTTCGCTGTGGAATCTGGGCAAGTACAAGCCGGAAAACGGCATGCGCATGAACTTCGCCGGTGACAGCCACGACCCCTATTCCGTCATCATCGACTCCGCCCTCGGCCTGCTCGGCGCACCGCCCAAGGACAACGATGCGTTTCTAGCCCAGGTGCGCTGGCTGCAGGACTACGTGTCGGCCAAACAGGCCCCGGCCTATCCGTTCGAAATCGACCAGACACTGGCCACGCGGGGAAAGCGCGTGTTCGACGCCAGCTGCGCCAGCTGCCACGCCTCGCCCCGCACCGGCACCGTCGTGCCGATCTCCGAGGTCGGCACCGACCCGAACCGTATCGACACCTGGAATGAGAAAGCCGCCCGCGAGGCCAATGCAGTCGTGCGCGACATGGGCATCGAGCGCCCCGGACTGGTCGAGGCCCCCCTGACCGGCTACGTCGCCGCCTTCCTCGACGGCATCTGGCTGCGCGCGCCCTATCTTCACAATGGCTCGGTGCCGACCCTGCACGATCTGCTCGAACCTGTCGCCAGCAGGCCCGCCGTGTTCTGGCGCGGCTACGACCTTTACGACCCCGAGCGCGTGGGCTTCGTCGCCCAGGGCGCGGAAGCGGAGCGCATCGGCTCGCGCCATGAAACCGCCGCAAAAGGTGGCGGCAATGCGGGGCACACCTTCGGCACGGACCTGAGCGCACCCGACAAACAGGCCCTCATCGAGTACCTGAAGACCCTGTAGCTGGCGGCGGCTGCGCGCTTCTGATGCCGCTTCCGGCACCCGCATGACGCCGCGGCGCTTTATTCGAGCCGACGTCTGACTCAAATCGCGGCATAATCGAAACCCTCTGTTCCTGATCGCCGGCAGTGACCGGCGCTCGGCAGCCACCCCGCAAAGGGCCGGAGACTTCGGACTCCATACACACCCGAATCGATCTCAATGCAATCAGTCGCCACCTTCGCTGCACTGCTCGCCGTTGCTGTTTTTCTCGTTCCTTTCTTCAAGCGCGCAGGGCTCGGCACCGTGCTGGGCTACCTCGTCGCGGGGGTGCTGATCGGCCCCTGGGGTGCGAGCGTGGTGCACGACCCCGAGAACCTGCTGCATACCGCAGAGCTCGGCGTCGTGCTGCTGCTGTTCATCATCGGTCTTGAGCTTCAGCCCAGCCGCCTGTGGGCATTGCGCAAGCCGGTGTTCGGGCTCGGCGCGCTGCAGTTCTTCGGCGTGGGCGCGCTGCTCATCGGTGTTGCCAGGCTGCTGGGGCTGAGCTGGTCCGAGTCCGTTCTGGCCGGTCTGGCGCTGGCCCTGTCGTCTACGGCATTCGTGCTGCCGACACTGGCCGAACGCAATGAACTGCATAGCCGCTACGGCCGCGAAACCTTCGCCATCCTGCTGTTCCAGGATCTGATGGTCATCCCCTTGCTGGCGCTGCTGCCCCTGCTCGGTGCCGACAAGCCGGAAGGCGGCGTGTCGCCCGTCGTGGGACTGGTGGTGCTGGGCATCGTCATCGCCATCGGGCGACCGGTGCTCGACCGCATCTTCCGCCACGTCAGCCGCATCGACAGCCGCGAGATGTTCACCGCCGCGGCGCTCGCCACCGCGCTCGGCCTTGCCCTGCTGATGGAGGCCAGCGGCCTGTCGATGTCGCTCGGCGCCTTCGTCGCCGGCGTGCTGTTGTCCGACTCGGACTTCCGCCACGAACTCGAAGGCTCGATCGCGCCCTTCCAGGGCCTGCTGATGGGTTTCTTCTTCATCGCGGTGGGGATGAGCATCAACCTCGGCATGATCGTGCAGCACCCGATCAATGTCATCGCCTTCACCTTCGGCCTGCTCGCAATCAAGGGCTTCGGCCTGTACGGCCTGCGCAGGATGGTTGGCGGTGCAGCCAAAGTGTCGCGCATGCAAGCCCTGGCGCTCGCGCAGTGCGGCGAGTTCGCCTTCGTGCTGTTCGGCGCGGCGCGGGCAAATTCGCTGCTGCCGGTCGATGTCGTCGAACAGCTGACGCTGTCGGTCGCGCTGTCAATGGCCATCGCCCCGTTGCTGTTCATTATCGGCGACCGCATCAACGCCAGGGAAGCGGCCAACCAGCCGGAACAGCCTGCCGACGACATGCCCGACGAACCCAACCCCGTCGTGATCGCCGGCTTCGGTCGCGTCGGCCAGATCATCGGCCGCATCCTGCGCCTGCGCGGCGTGCCCTTCACCGCCCTGGACAAGGACCGCGACGAAGTCGACGTGGTGCGCCGCTTCGGCGCCCAGGCCTACTACGGCAACGCAGCCCACCTGGAAGTGCTGGACGCCGCCCGCGTCGGCGAAGCCAAGGTGTTCGTGCTGGCCATCGACGACATCGAAACCTCGCTGCGCTGCGCCGAACTCGTGCGCAAGCATTTCCCCCACGTGCAGATCGTCGCCCGCGCGCGCGACCGCTTCCACGCCTACCGCCTGATGGACCTCGGCGTCACCCTGCAGATGCGTGAAACCTTCAAGTCCAGCCTCGCCCTTGCCTGCATGACCTTCGAAGCCCTCGGCAAGCCCCCCGAGGTCGCCAGCCAGATCATCGACCTGTTCGCCCGCAACGACCAGGAACTGCTCAAGCGGCAACAGGCGCTGTACCACGACGAGAGCCAGCTGATTCAATCCACCAAGGATGCGCACATGGAACTGGTGGCGCTGCTGGAGCAGGAGCTCGCAGCCGCCGGGCCGCCGGAAGCGGAACCAGAAGGCCCGAAGGCCTGAGCCAGGTCTGCCGCACGGGCCTGGCTCAGGCCGCCTGGCGGTAGACACGCATCCATTGCAGGATCACGGCGGCACCTTCGGATGCGGCCTGCCATTCGCGCTCGGCACACGAAACGCCGTTTGCGAGTGCGTCCCCCAGGTCCAGCCAGCCGGCCCAATCCACCTCGGGCATCGCCGCGCGGCCTTCGGCAGGCAATGCCGACGCGGCGTCGGCGATTTCACGCAGACACGCCAGCGTCGCTGTTCGCGTCAGGCGGCTGCGGGCGAAATCGTCGGCACTGAGGCCTTCGACCAGGGTCAGGATGTCGGTCGCGGCCTCCTCGACCCGAACAAGAATATCGGTACGTATCTGCGCTGCACTCATGCGTTTCAGCTCCGGGAAGTGGCGTTACCGGCGTTCCCCAGCAATTTGGGCGCCAGGCTGCAAGCCCCGTGTGCACAGCGCCGCCCTGTCGCAAAGCCGACAAACCACCTGCTCACACGACAGTTTCCACACATCCCCTCCCCTGCTGAACAGCGCTGAGCCCAGCATTCACGCGATCTGCACGCGCACGGCCGAACTGGTATCGGATTTGCAAGGTGCGGTGCATGAAGCGCACCGACTCCGCCATCCCGGCTTCCCCCCCGATGCTATCGGACAGCGACGTCGTCCGGCTGTATCACGCCCGCAGCAAACACCGCTTCGAGGCCTATGCAGCCGGACCGGCGATGCTCGACTGGGATGCGCAGCCTGCACCCTTCCGCCACTACGATGGCGCCCCGATAGTGGCACTGCCATTGCTCGGGGAGCCAGGAGCAGCGGCACCGCTGCAGGCATTGCTGGACAAGCCCTTTCCCTGTGCAGGCGCCCCGCGCTGCCCGCAGAAGCCGGGACTGGAGAGCATCGGCATGCTCTTGCACCTGTCGCTCGGCATCACCGCATGGAAGGTCATGGGGCCGGACCGCTGGGCGGTGCGCGCCAACCCCTCCAGCGGCAACCTGCATCCGGTGGAAGCCTGGCTGATCGCGCGGGACATTCCGGGGCTTGCCGACGGGGTGTATCACTACCGGCCCGAAGACCACGTACTGGAGTGCCGTGCGCTGGACAGGACAGCCGCATCGGACACGCCGCGGCTCGGCCTCGCACTCAGCACCGCGATGTGGCGCGAGGCGTGGAAATACGGTGAGCGCGGATTCCGCTACTGCCAGCTCGACGTCGGTCACGCTGCCAGCGCCCTCGCGCACGCAGCGGCACTGCTGGGCTGGTCGCTGGCCGAGCAGCCCGTGCCCACTGCATGCCTCGCGCATCGGCTCGGCCTCGACCGCGATGCAGACTTTCCAGGCAGCCGTCACCCGCAGGTCGAGCGTGAAGAGGCCGAACTCCTGCTCGCCGTCCGACTTGACGGGCACGGACCGGCTCCCGCCACACAAGCCCTGCAGCCGCCGGCGGACGACACGCTATGGTTCGGACGCGCTTCGCAGCTGGACCCGCTGCCACGCTTCCGCTGGCCCCTGATCGACGACGTCGCCGCAGCAACCCGGCACCGGACAGAGGGCACAGCCCCCGCCACTGCGGCGGTCGCGGCCCCCTGGCAGCCCTCGGCGCAGCTGGCAGGCTTCGACAGCAGTGCGGCCCGGACCATGCTGAGCAGGCGCAGCGCGCAGCGTTTCGACGCCTCGCACCGGATGAGCCGGGCAGCCTTTCATCGCGTGCTCCATGTCCTTGGCGACAGCATGCGTCCAAGCAGCCTCTGGCCCCATGCCTCGGGAATGGTGGCCGCGCTGTTCGTGCACCGGGTCGACACCTGCGCACCCGGGCTGTACCTGCTGACGGCCGACGGCTGCGATGATGCAGGCGCTTTCGCCACCTCCGGTGAGCACGTGGAAACCATCGGGGACGGCCTGACACTGCGCCTGCATCGCAAGCTTGAGCAGGTCGAGCTCCATCGCCTCGCGCGCAGCCTGCACTGTCATCAGGACATCGCATCCAACGCCTGTCTGGCGCTCGGACTGATCGCGCCCTTTGACGACGTCATCGCTGCCGACCCTGCGGCCTACCGCGATCTGTTCCGGGTGGCCGGACAGACGGGACAAGCCCTCTACCTTCTCGCCGAACTCCTCGGACTTCGCGGCACTGGCATCGGATGCTTCTTCGACGATCCGGTCCACGAAGCGCTGGGCCTCTCCGGCAGCAGTCATCAGACCCTGTACCACTTCACCATCGGTCTGCCGATTGACGACGCAAGAATCGAATCCGCCCCGGCCTATCCCGCCGACCGCGCCCTGCATCAGCCCGCCAACCGGACCCCAACATGATGAACACCGAAACCCTGACCGCCTCCGAACCAAGCAGCCGCCAGGCTCACCGCATCTCCGCCGCGGATGCGGCCGACATGCTTATGCGCCACCGGGACGGCGTGCTGCCCGCCCTTGCGGTGTTCGATGTGCGCGACGAAAACAGCTATCGCGTGGCGCATATCGACGCAGCGATCCGCCTCGCAGAGGCCACTTTTCCGCAGCAGATCCGGGGCCTGAACCGCGCCACGCCGGTTCTGATCTACTGCTATCACGGCAATGCCAGTCGTACCTGGGCGCAGTGGTTCGCGGATTTCCGCTTCCCCGAGGTGTATAGCGTGGATGGCGGCTACCCGGCCTTCTCCGACGCACTCGCTACACGCCGCGCCGGTCAGCAAGCCACGCCGGTCGCAGGCATGGACGCCCGCGCCGAACTCCTCGCGTTCCTGCAGACATACGGGTTCGACCCTTTCGACCTCAACGCACCGCGCCAGCACGGCCTGACAGCGCTGATGCGCGCGGCCCTCGCGGGGCACGAGGGCGCGGTCGACGCCCTCGTCGCCTGCGGTGCAGACATCTCCCGCCGCAACATGGACGGCAACAACGCCCTCTGGCTGGCCTGCGTATCGGGCAATGCCGCGATCGTTCGCAGGCTCGTGCAGGCAGGCATCGACATCGACAACCGCAACGACATGGGTGCGACCTGCCTGATGTACGCCGCCTCGGCGGGCAAGGCCGAGATGGTCGCACTCCTGCTCGAGTGCGGCGCCGACCCGCAGGTGCTCAATTTCGACGACGCCCGCGCAGTGGACCTCGCCGCCACCCGCAGCTGCCTCCAACTTCTTCGCCACACGATCGGATGACTGCCGCCATGACCAGCTCGATGCCCCCCAAGTACCGCGCCCTCTCCCATTTGTTGAGCACCCTGGAACACGCACTCGAAGACGGCCTGATCGAACTCGATGAACGCTGGCGCGACAACGAGGAAGCCGTCGGTCTGCTGCTGCCGGGAGACGCAGCGCTTGCAGCCTTCGTGTTCACCTACGGTCAGCCGCCCGGACGCTATGGGGTCGAACTCTCATTCCCCGACGCGGGCAGCCCGCCGCCCGCCGAGCCTCTGGTGCGGGAGGAGCTCAGCCTGGCGCGCCTGCTCGGCGTTCTGCGCACCCATTTCGGGCTGCCGGAAGCCGCCTGAGCAGACCCAGGCCAGGCGCCAGCAACCCCAGCCAATCTCACTGATCAAGACCAGGAGCACAGCATGGCAAACATCGGCATCTTCTTCGGCACCGACACCGGCCGCACCCGACGCATCGCCAAATCGATCGCGAAGAAACTCGGCGATGCAGCCGCCGACCCGCTCAACGTCAACAAGGCGACGGCCGACGATTTCCTCGCCTACGACGCCCTCATCATCGGCACCCCGACGCTGGGCGACGGCGAACTGCCCGGCCTCGAGTGCGGCGCCCAGACCGCAAGCTGGGCCGAATTCCTCCCTCAGCTCGACGGTGCCGACATGAGCGGCAAGGTCGTTGCCATCTTTGGACTCGGCGACCAGGAGAAATACGGCAACGAATTCTGCGATGCAATGGCCGATCTCTACGACTGCGTCACGACCTGCGGTGCAAACGTGATCGGCACCTGGCCGGTCGACGGCTACACCTTCAAGAGCTCCCAGGCCGTGATCGATGGCAGTTTTGTCGGTCTCGCACTCGACCAGGACAACCAGCCCACGCTTACCGACGAGCGTGTCGATGCCTGGCTGGCCGGGATCACGCCGGCACTGATGGCTGCCGCCGGCTGAGCGCCCCCTGTCCACGCCCGCGCCATGCGCGGGCACCCCGGAACACCCCCATCGTAACGGAGCCCATCATGGCAAAACCCAAGAAACACGTTCTCGTCTGCGTCCAGGGCCGCCCTGCCGGCCACCCCCGCGGATCCTGTCAGCAGAAGGGCTGCAACGAGGTCTATCAGGGCTTCATGGAAGCCTTTCAGGCCCGTAACCTGTGGGCGGACTACGCCGTGACCAATACCGGCTGCATCGGTCCCTGCTCCAATGGCCCGAGCGTGCTGGTGTATCCGGAAGGCGTGATGTACTCGGGCGTCAGTGCAGCCGATGTCGGCAGCATCATCGACGAGCATCTCATCGGCGACACGCCGGTCGAGCGCCTGCTGGCGCCGGCCACCGTGTGGTGACCGCCATGAGCGCCGCATTCTGCTCACCCGGCGACGTCGTGTTCGCACTCGACGCCATCCACAACGACGGCAGCATTCCCGATATCGACGCCGGCGCGCTGCTCGCTGCCGCCGGAACCCGTGGCGTAGTGGTGAAGACCGGTCATGTCGAGGCCGCCCCCGACATCGACATCATCCTGGTGCGCTTCGAGGGCGAGGACGATGTGCTCGGCCCCCCGGTCGGATGCCTGGTCGAAGAGTTGCGGCTGGAGCCCGTCCTCACCAGCTAGGCTGCGCTCACTGCCTGCTTGCAAGCCATGGGGTGTGACCGTCCCCAGGTCACGCGCCATGGATCACCGCTGCGCCTGCGCCGCATCCCCAGCCCGGCCCCAGTCCCGATCTCTGTCGGGTTTCCGACAATCGGCACGCGCCGGGATGTCGCAATCGGCGCACTTGGCCGGCCCCAGCGCAGCCGGACGGGCCAATTCCCGTATCCGGACGCCTGGCACGCTGCTTGCGCAAGGAGTCCATCGCCCCAGCTCAGGAGGTGTCGGCACGCGCATGCCGTCCGACTCAGGCCATGAACCATCCGCACAAACCCGAGACCGGTGACTACACGCCGCCGGAGAACCCCTGCCCACGATGTGCGCTGCGCAACAGCCTGCTCGCCGAAGGCCGTTGCGCGCCCGGCGACGCCTGTCTGTTCGTCCACAGCGGACGCCAGATCGACCGCTTCCTGTCGCGCAACCCGGCCTTTGCCGAAGGTTGTCTCAGCGACGATTTCTGGGAGCGCCGCGCAATCGCGGTCCGCTACGCGCCCGCCGAGGCCGCAGGCCGGCTGATCGATGACCCTGACGAAACGGTCCGGCGCGCGGTGGCGGTACGCGCCGAAGGCGAAGCCCTGCTTCACCTTGCGCGCGACGAGGATCGTGAAGTACGGGTGACCGTTGCCACCCGCCTGCCTCCGTCCGAACTCGGGCGCCTGATGCGCGACCCCGACTATGCCGTGCGCCTGCAGGTGGCTCGTCGTCTGCCGCACGGCAGTCTGCCGCAGATGACCGACGATCCCGATCCTGTCGTGCGCAAGGAGATCGCCCGCCGCCTGCCAGCCTTCGCACTCAGCCGCCTCGCCCGCGACGCCGACCCGGAAGTCCGCGCCCTTGCGGCAGGCCGCATGCTGCCGAACGATGCCGCCACCATGCTCGCCGACCCGCACTGGCTGGTGCGCGCCGCGGCCGTTCAGCAGGCGCCGCTCGAGGCGCTGGCTGCCGTCTCCGACGACCCGGAAGAAACCATCCGTCTGCTCGTGGCCGATCGCCTGACCGATGCAGCGGAAACCCCGCAGTCCGCACCCGACCAGTAACACCGCCACACCGCCGATCATTCCAGAGCCCATCAAGGAAGCCACATGAACTACGTCCCGCTCGCGCCCCCGCCCAAGACCAGGCCGGACCTCGCCCTCGACGACACCTTGCGCTACCTGTGCGCCACCCTCACCCCCTTGCCTGGACACGCCCCATTGCTGGACGCCCTGCGTCACATCGGCGGGCCCGACTTCAGCCTGCGCCTTTCGCGCGGAGGCTGGTTCCGGCCCGGCCGCATCATCGACGCTCAGGGCGACACTGTCGCCGAGGATGCGCTCGCCTGGCTGGAGCAGCACTGGGCAGCGTGCGGCGAGGATGGCGCGGCATTTGCTGACGAGTTCGGCGACAGCGGCTTGCGGCTCACGCTGGATCAGGGTGTGAGCCACTACTTCGTCTGTCCTTGCGGCAGCGAACCCTCGGATTATCATCAGCTTGAACTCGAGGAACTGCAGGAAGTCATCAGCCACGAGGTGGGACCACGCCACACTCCGGCGGATGCCGTCGAAGCGCTGCTCGACCGCCCTGCAGGAAGCCCGCCACCACAGGTACTGGGCGCGCCGCGCTACCGCTTCCGCCGCCTCACCGATATGCGCGCCTTTGTCACCCGCATCGAGATGCAGACAGGCAAACCGGCTCCGGTGTTGCGCTTCCTGCGCGAGTGGTCGGAGAGCAGCTCGGGACGACAAGGACATTTCAGCGATCACTGGATCCTTGCGCTGTCGGAGCACCTCGACCGCTACCGTCAGACCCGCGCCTCTGCCATTCCGGTTGCCGCACACGCCCCGCAGTGGTCCCATGCCCCAGGTGCGCGCGGCACAGCCCTGGCACAGCAACTGCACGACTACGACCGCGACGCCGGCTACGGATTTGCATGGTATTTCCACATGGTCAGTGCGCACCGGGTACCGCGCAGCATCACCCGCGAAGTGTTCAATGACCTGCAGGACGACATGGCATACCTGCCCGAGCGCGACGCCAGTCTGATCCACGGCTGGATGCACGACCCATACGCCCTCTGAGCGCACATGCAGGTCGTGCGCTGTCGTGTCACGGCCTGCACATTGTCGGTTTCGCGACAACACGAACAAAGCCTTCTTCCCTTTTCTTTCAGTCACTTGTCAGCAGAATTCAGTGCGGCACGGAGCTTGCAGAAGAAAGCTCATTCATGCACACGGAGCCTGACCGTGAAAGCCGCCGACATTGCCGAACTGCTGAACGAACCTGCCTGCACGCACAACAAGAAGGAGAAATCCGGTTGTTCGCGCCCCACCCCCGGCGCCTCGGCCGGTGGCTGCGCCTTTGACGGCGCGCAGATCGCCTTGCTGCCGATTGCCGACGTGGCCCACGTGGTTCATGGCCCGATCGCCTGCAGCGGCAACTCCTGGGACAACCGCGGCACCGCCTCGTCCGGCCCCACCCTGTACAAAATCGGCATGACAACCGATCTGTCGGAACAGGACGTGATCATGGGTCGCGGCGAGAAGCGCCTGTTCCACGGCATCAAGCAGGCCATCGACACCCATGCCCCCGCGGCCGTCTTCGTCTACAACACCTGCGTGCCGGCACTGATCGGGGACGACATCGAGTCGGTCTGCAAGGCCGCCAGCGCACGCTGGAACGTGCCTGTGGTGCCGATCGACTGCGCCGGCTTCTACGGCACGAAGAACCTCGGCAACCGCATCGCCGGCGAAGCCATGGTGAAGCACGTGATCGGCACCCGCGAGCCGGAACCGGTCGCAGCCGAGCGGGTTCCACCGGGCATCACCATCCACAGCATCAACCTCATCGGCGAATACAACATCGCCGGCGAGCTCTGGTACCTGACCCCGCTGTTCGACGAACTCGGCATCCGCATCCTGTGCACCCTGTCGGGCGATGCCCGCTTCCATGAAGTTCAGACCATGCACCGCGCGGAGGTCAGCATGCTGGTCTGCGCCAAGGCCATGATCAACGTCGCACGCAAGATGGAAGAACGCTACGGCATCCCCTGGTTCGAGGGCAGCTTCTACGGCATCACCGACACCTCGGCCGCGCTGCGCGAGATCGCCCGCCTGATCGGCGACCCCGATCTGGTCCAGCGCACCGAAGCGCTGATCGAACGCGAGGAAAAGCGGGTCCGTGCCGAACTCGACGCCTGGCGCCCGCGCCTCGAAGGCAAGCGCGTCCTGCTCTTCACTGGCGGTGTCAAATCATGGTCGGTAGTGTCGGCGCTGCAGGATCTGGGCATGATCGTCGTCGCCAGCGGCACCAAGAAATCGACCGAGGAGGACAAGGCCCGCATCCTCGAACTGATGGGTGACAACACCATCATGCTCAACACCGAGGGCGCGCGCGATCTGCTCAATGCGGTGTACGAACTGAAGGCCGACATCCTGATTGCCGGCGGACGAAACCTCTACACCGCGCTCAAGGCACGCCTGCCCTTCCTCGACATCAACCAGGAGCGCGAATTCGGCTACGCCGGCTACGACGGCATGAAAGAGCTGGTGCGCCAGCTCGCGCTCACCCTCGAATCGCCGGTGTGGTCCGCCGTCCGCAAGCCGGCCCCGTGGTCGCAGAAAGCGATGGTGATCGCCGGCCCCGAGATGGGGGACAGCCCCGACGGTGGCGACGAGTCCGACGCGCACGCCCACGACCATGACCACACCGCGCCCGCCGGCGCCGCTGCCTGAGGACGCCCGCCATGGCCGAAATCATCCGTCACCCCAAGGCACTCGCGGTCAACCCGCTGAAGTCGTCGGCACCGGCCGGCGCCGCGCTGGCCTTTCTCGGCATCAACCGCTCGATGCCGATCTTTCATGGCTCGCAAGGATGCACGGCCTTTGCCAAGGTCTTCTTCGTGCGCCATTTCCGCGAACCCGTGCCGCTGCAGACCACGGCCATGGACCAGGTCGCCACGGTGATGAACGCCGACGGCAACGTCGTGCAGGCGCTTGCCACGGTATGCGGCAAGAGCAAGCCGGCCCTGGTCGGCCTCGCCACCACCGCGCTGGCAGAAACCCAGGGCACCGACATCCGGCGGCTCGTGCATGAGTTCCGGGCCAAGCACCCCCAGTTCGATCACATCCCGGTCGCAGCAGTGAATACGCCGGACTTCGCAGGCTGTCTCGAGACCGGCTATGCGAGCGCGGTAAAGGGCATCATCGAGGCCACGGTGCCCGACACGGCAGGCAGCGGCCTTGTCGGCAAGCGCAAGAAACAGGTCAACCTGCTGCTCGGCGCCCACCTCACCCCGGGCGACGTCGAAGCGATCAAGGAATGGGTCGAACTCTTCGGCCTGCGCCCGCTGGCGGTGCCCGATCTTGCCGACTCGCTTGACGGTCACCTGATCGCGGAAGACTTTGTCCCGGTCACGCTTGGCGGCACCACCCTCTCCGAGCTCGCCACCCTGGGCGAGGCGGTCGCAACGATCGTCGTCGGGCGCTCACTCAAAGGGGCGGCCGACCTGCTGGCGGAGCGCACCGGCGTGCCCGACCACCGCTTCGATGGGCTCATCGGCCTGGACGCCTGTGATCGTTTCACCGCCACACTGGCAGAGATCGCCGGCATTGCGGTGCCCGAAAAGCTCGAGCGTCATCGTGCGCAGTTGCAGGACGCAATGGTCGACACCCACTTCATGACCGGGCTGCGCCGGGTCGCGATCGCGGCCGATCCCGACCTCCTGCTACAGCTTTCCGAGCTCTTTGCCGGCATGGGCAGCGAAATCGTCAGCGCGGTGTCGCCGATCAAGGCCGCAAGCCTCGCCGGCGTGGCCGCCGGGCAGGTGCATGTCGGTGACCTGGAAGACCTCGAAAACCTCGCCCGCAGCGCCCACGCCGAACTGCTGGTGTCCAACTCGCATGCCGCGGCAACTGCTGCGCGGCTCGGCGTACCGCTGCTGCGCGCAGGCATGCCGCAATACGACCTGGTAGGCGGCTTCTGCAAGACCTGGGTGGGCTACCGGGGTACCCGGCAAGTCCTGTTCGATCTGGCCAACCTGGTACTGCAACATCATGACTCCATCACACCTCACCACTCCCGCTACAAGCAGCCCGCCCCCTCCGCGCCGCAGACAGCTGCGGCTGGTGGGCACTGAACAGGCGAGACCACTCATGAATGGCGTACGCATTGCCTTTGCCAGCACCGACCGCAGCACGGTGAACCAGCACTTCGGCTCCACCGAGGCCTTTGCCATTTTCGAGATCGGTGCAGACACCTGCCAGCTGGTGGAGGTCACCGAATTCATCGATACCTCGCAGGACGGCAACGAAAACAAGCTGCCGGCGAAGATCGCCACGCTTGCGGGCTGCGCTGCGGTGTACTGCCTCGCCGTCGGCGCGTCGGCCGTAAAGCAGTTGCTGGCGGCCGGTGTGCAGCCGATCCGGGTCGAGGAAGGTCGTGCCATCGACAGCCTGGTCGAAGAGCTTCAGGCCGAACTGGCCAGCGGCCCCGCGGGCTGGCTGGCGAAAGCCATCAAGGACAGGCAGCCGGCCGACACCAGTCGCTTCGACGAGATGGAAGCCGAGGGCTGGCAGGAATGATGCAACGCAGCGGCAAAGTCCTCAGCGTGACCGACGACGGCGTGACCGTTCGTTTCGAACGCGCTGCAGCGTGCGGAGGCTGTCGCGCGGAAAAAGTCTGCGGCACTTCGAACACGACCGACCTCGTCCTCAGCGCCGCGGGCTGCGCTTCGCGTGCCGGCGACGAGGTCATGGTCGAGATTGATGGCGGCATGGCATTGCGGGCCCTGTTCGTCACCCACTTGCTGCCGGTCCTCGGCCTGCTCGCCGGCATGGGCTTCGCCAGCCTGATCCAGCTCACCGATGCGGGTATCGCCGGCCTCAGTTTCGCCGGCCTCGGCCTCGGGCTCATCGCCTCGCGGCGGGTCGCGCGCCACCCTGCACTGCAGCCCGCCCCCCGAATCACCTCCGATCCACTCAACCCAACGCGTGCAAGCCTGCACCAGGAGTCAGACACATGATCAGCATCGACACCAGCACCGCCCCCGCCGCCGTCCTCAGCCCCGAACTCGCCGACACCGATTTCATCAAGGAGATGAACCGCCAGGCGCGCGCACTCGACAGTTACGGCACCTACGACGGCTGGCCGGTCGATCGTGTCCTCGCCCCCTACGTGCTGACCAAGGAACAGCGGCGCCAGATTCCGGTGATCGGCGACCCCGACGACGTCACCATTTCCCGCGTCAAGGCATTCCATAACGCGATCGCGGCCCTGATTGAAAAGGAGTGCGGACTGATGGCCGTGCCGGTGATCAACATCACCCACGAAGGCTTCGGCCGCGGAATGATCACCGTCGGCAAGCTCGTCGTACTCGATCGCACCCTGCGCGACGTGCATCGCTTCGGCTTCGAGTCTTTCTCCAAGATGAAGGACGAGGCCGACAAGCACCTGTCCGTTGCACTCGAGATCATCGGCAAGTACCCGGAAGTCGCCGGACTCTGAGCAACGCCCCCCATCGCCCGCGCCGGCAGCAGGGCGCGGGCATACGCCAAGGAGATCGACATGACCGATGAAGAACTCAAGAACCTCGAGAAGGAAGTCCGCAAACTCAAGCGCAAATCGCAGGAATGGGCCTCGCAGCTGCATGACCTGGTTGAAGACCGTCTCCCGGCCGGCTACGAGGAACTGCCCACGATGTCCCAGTCTGCATACGACGCATGCAAGGCATGGGCTGACGCCAACGCGCGCCTGATGGCCGCGACCGAAACCGCAAGCTGATCACCCGCCGTCAGCCCGCAGCATCCAACACGCTATCAACTGCACAACGAAACAGAGGAACACACCATGGATCCGATCACCGGTCTCACTCGCGGCGGCACTGCCTGGACCCCGGAGTTCGTTCTCGAACTGGACGGCAAGAAGTGCATCGGCTGCGGCCGCTGCTACAAGGTCTGCCCGCGCGACGTTTTCGACCTCGTCGAACGTGACGACGACATGGACGACGATCTCGACGACGACAACATGATGGTGATGACGCTTGCCAATGCGCTCGACTGCATCGGCTGTGGCGCCTGTAGCCGCGTCTGCCCCAAGGACTGCCACACGCACGGCGCATCGCCGGTAATGGCGTAAGCCGCCGGGCCGACGCGTCCATGAACGACCTCGCCCTTGTCCTTTATCACAAGCAGTCCACCAGCGCCCGTCTGCGTTTTGCACGCTTCGGCGACTCCATCGTGGCGGCACGCCTCGCCGCGCCCGCAGGAGATGGCGTGCTTCCGCACCCCGGAACCCTGACCGCCAGAGCAACTGACCGGTTGGGCCTCCCGGCCGGCGCCCTGCAGATCGACACCGAGTTCGAAGCCGACATCCTCTCGCCCGATGGCACGCTGACCGTGCGCCTGGCCCATTTCACCGACATCGACCCGCCTTTCGATGCGGTGGCCAGCGCCGACGGGCGCTTCGTCAGCATCACCGAGATGAGGGGCATTCCCGACACCGAGCGCGACGTGCTGCGCCTGGTGTACGAGCACGTGATCGGCTGAACTGCGCTGCGCCCCCCTCACCCGGACAGCGGCGCAATGCCGCTGTTTTCCATTGTCGTGCCAGCACTGTAGGAAATGCGACAAAGCCCCCCAGCCGTCCCCTTCGCGACACAACAAGCCCCAAACAGACCGTTAATAATCAGCACCTTACGCATCGCCTCCGAGTGGCACGCGGTTTGCGATAGGTCTCCCAGAGCCCTTTCCAACCGGAGACCCGAACATGATCACGCTTACCCCCACCGCACTGAAAGCCGTCAGCCGTTTCATCTCCACCTCCGCCGACCCGGTCGCCGGACTGCGGATCCACGTGCAAGGCGGCGGCTGCTCCGGCCTGCAGTACGGAATGAAGCTTGAAGCCGAAAAGGCCGAGGACGACACCATTGTCGAATTCGACGGTGTCACGCTTTTCGTCGATCCCTACTCCGCCCCGATGCTGGCCGGCGTCACCGTCGATTTCGTCGAGTCGCTGAGCGGCTCCGGCTTCAAGTTTGAAAACCCCAACGCCTCGGCCGGCTGTGCTTGCGGCCAGTCCTTCTCAGCCTGAGCCCGGGAGACCGCCATGTGGGATTACTCCGAAACCGTCAAAGAACACTTCTACAACCCGCGCAATGCCGGCGCTCTGCCTGATGCCAATGCCATTGGCGAGGTCGGCTCGATCTCCTGTGGCGATGCGCTGCGCCTGATGCTGAAGGTGGACCCGAGCAACGAGACCATCACCGATGCGAGCTTTCAGACCTTCGGCTGCGGTTCGGCCATCGCCTCAAGTTCGGCGCTGACCGAGATCATCAAGGGCAAGACGCTCGACCAGGCACTGGAAGTCAGCAACCAGGACATCGCCGACTTCCTCGGCGGGCTGCCTCCGGAAAAGATGCACTGCTCGGTCATGGGCCGTGAAGCCCTGCAGTCGGCCGTCGCCAATTACCGCGGGGAAGTCTGGAGCGACGATCACGAAGAGGGCGCGCTGATCTGCAAATGCTTCGCCGTCGATGCCGTGATGATCGAAGAGACCATCCGCGCCAACAACCTGTGCAGCGTCGAACAGGTCACCAACTACACCAAGGCCGGTGGTGGCTGCTCGTCGTGTCACGAAGGCATTGAGGAAATCCTCGCCAAGGTGCTGGCCGAGCGCGGCGAATCCTTCACCGCCGCACCGCCGCCGGAGAAAAAGCAGCCGGGCAAGCTCACCACCCTTGAGCGTATCCGCAAGATCGAGCAGGTCATCGAGAAGGCACGGCCGAACCTGCAGCGTGACCACGGCGACATCGAACTCGTCGATGTCGATGGCAAGACCATCTACGTGTCGATGAAAGGCGCCTGCTCCGGTTGCCAGATGGAAGCGGTCACGCTTGGCGGCGTGCAGGCCCAGATGATTGAAGCCCTGGGCGAGATCGTGAAGGTCATCCCGGTCAAGGCCACTGCCAAGCTGGCGCCGAACTCGCTGCCCGCCTGACGACACATCCCTCCCCACCCCGGTGGGGAGCATCCATACACGGTAGCCCCGCGGAGAGAACGATGAGCATCCCCAACCTGACCCCGATCTATCTCGACAACAACGCCACCACCCGTTGCGCCCCCGAGGCGGTAACGGCGATGCTGCCCTACTTCACCGAACAGTTCGGCAACCCGTCCTCGATGCACAGCTTCGGCGCCAAGGTCGGCCACGCGGTCAAGGCGGCTCGCACGTCGCTGCAGAAGCTGCTGGGTGCCGAGTTCGACTCCGAGATCATCTACACAGCCGGTGGCACCGAAGCAGACAACACCGCCATCCTGTCGGCCCTCAAGGCCAATCCGGAGCGCAAGGAAATCATCACCACCACGGTTGAGCACCACGCCGTGCTCCATCTGTGCGACCAGTTCGAGAAAGAGGGTTACACCATCCACAAGCTCAAGGTGGACGGCAAGGGCCGGCTCGACCTGAACGAATACGCCAAGCTGCTCAGCGACAAGGTCGCGGTGGTATCCGTGATGTGGGCCAACAACGAAACCGGCACCTTCTTTCCGGTCGCGAAGATGGCTGAAATGGCCAATGCCGCCGGGGTGCTGTTCCACACCGACGCCGTGCAGGCCGTTGGCAAGATCCCGCTCAAGCTCAAGGACACCGCCATCGACATGCTGTCGCTGTCCGGCCACAAGCTGCATGGGCCGAAGGGCATCGGCGCACTTTACCTGCGTCGTGGCGCGCGCTTCCGCCCCCTGCTGCGCGGCGGCGGTCAGGAGCGCGGCCGTCGCGCCGGTACCGAAAACGTACCCGCGATCATCGGCATGGGTGTTGCTGCCCAGCTCGCACTTGAGCACATGGAGCTGGAAAACACCTACGTTCGTGCGCTGCGCGACAAGCTGCAGGCCGGCATTCTGGCCGCCGTGCCGCACGCATTCGTCACCGGCAATCCGGACGATCGCCTGCCCAACACGCTCAACGTTGCATTCGAGTACGTCGAAGGCGAAGCCATCCTGATGCTGCTCAACAAGCAAGGCATTGCGGCGTCGAGCGGCTCGGCCTGCACTTCGGGTTCGCTGGAGCCCTCGCACGTGATGCGTGCAATGGGCATTCCCTACACCGCAGCGCACGGCACCATCCGCTTCTCGCTGTCGCACGAGAACACCGAGGCCGAGATGGACCGGGTGATCGCAGCCGTACCGTCGATCATTGCCCAGCTGCGCAAGCTGTCGCCCTACTGGGGCGAGAACGGGCCGGTCACCGACCCTGAAAAGGCCTTTGCACCGACCTACGCCTGAGTTCACACCACTTCCGGACGAGAACGCCATGTCGACCCCGATCATCATCGACGACACCACCCTGCGCGACGGAGAACAGTCCGCCGGGGTGGCATTCACCCGCAGCGAGAAGTGCGGCATCGCCGCCATTCTGGCGTCGATCGGTGTTCCGGAACTGGAGATCGGCATCCCGGCCATGGGCGTCGAGGAGTGCGATGACATCCGCGCAATTGCGCACACCCTGAGCGATACAGCGCACTACACCAGACTGATCGTCTGGGGCCGGCTGACCGGCACGGATATCGATGCCTGCCGCAGTCTCCCGGTGCACATGCTGGAGCTTTCCGTGCCGGTATCCGACCAGCAGATCCGGCACAAGCTCGGCTCCAATCGCGACGAGGTTCTGCAGCGCATCGCACGCTGGGTGCCGGTGGCGCGTGATGCCGGGTTTGAAGTGGGCCTCGGCGGCGAGGACGCATCACGGGCCGACCCTGCCTTTCTCGAAGAAGTGCTTGCCGCTGCCGAAGCGGCAGGCGCCCGGCGCTTCCGTTTCGCCGACACCCTTGGCGTTCTCGACCCCTTTGCCACCTTCGACGCCATTGCCCGCCTGCGTGCGGCCAGCGCGCTGGAGATCGAGATGCATGCGCACGACGATCTCGGACTCGCCACCGCGAACACGCTGGCAGCGGTACGGGCGGGTGCCAGCCATGTGAACACCACGGTCAATGGCCTTGGCGAGCGCGCCGGCAATGCTGCACTGGAAGAGGTTGCACTCGGCCTGCGTCAGTTCCACGGCCTGGGTGAGCTGATCGACTTCCGCCGCCTCCTCGACGCATCAACCGCGGTCGCACAGGCCTCGGGCCGGCCAGTGGGATGGAGCAAGAGTGTGGTCGGTGAAGGCGTCTTTACTCACGAGGCGGGCATTCACGTCGATGGCCTGCTGAAGGACCCCGCAAACTACCAGAACATCGACCCGGCATTGCTCGGACGCAGCCACCGACTGCTGCTGGGCAAGCACTCCGGCAGCCGTGGCGTGGCAGCAGCCTATGCAGGCCTCGGCATCATGCCGGATGAAAACCAGTTGCTGTGGTTGCTCGCGCGCGTACGTGAATTTACCGGCCGGACCAAGCGCACGCCCGAACGTGCCGACCTGGTCGCGTTCTGGGATTCGCTGCAGGCCAGCCAGGCAGACTGGTTTCCGCAACCGTTCATGACCGCCCCCGCCATCCCTGCCGGAGCCTGATCACCATGGCCACAGAAAGCGCAACCATGACCGCAGAAAACCTCGTGCCCACCCCAAGCCTGCCCAGTCTTCTGCGGGAGGACATTCGCTGCGTGTTCGGCCGCGACCCTGCTGCCCGCACGACCTGGGAAGTGCTCACCACCTACCCCGGCGTTCACGCCCTGATCACGTATCGCATTGCCCACGCCTTGTGGCTGCGCAACTGGCGCTACCTGGCACGCCTGGCGAGCTTCATCGGCCGGGTCCTGACCAATGTCGATATTCACCCGGGCGCCCGCATCGGCCGCCGTTTCTTCATCGATCACGGCGCGGGCGTCGTCGTCGGCGAGACCGCCGAGATCGGAAATGACGTCACGCTTTACCACGGGGTCACCCTGGGTGGCACCACCTGGAATCCGGGAAAACGTCACCCCACACTCGGCGACCACGTCGTCGTCGGCGCCGGCGCGAAGATTCTTGGTGCCATCACCATCGGCAGCCGGGTCCGGGTCGGCGCCAACTCCGTGGTGGTCAAGAACGTACCTTCGGATCGTACTGTGGTTGGCATTCCTGCAAAGGTCGTGCGCAGGGAAGGTCCGATCCTGAGCCCCACGGACGAACTCAACCTCGATCACCACCTGATGCCCGACCCGGTGGGCCATACGCTCAACTGCCTGCTCGACCGCATCAAGTCACTCGAGTCGCAGATTTCGGGCCTGCAGGCCAACGCCGAAGCGCCTCTACCGAAGAAGCCCCGCACGACAATTCCAGTGGTCGCGGTCAGTAACATCGACTGCGAGGCCAATACGGACCAGGCCTGTCCCGAATGTGCCTGCCAGCCTGAGAATGAACTCACGTCGGAGACACGTTGATGGACCTGCTGCACTTTGATCCCGAACCCCTGTACTTCGAAGATCCGCTCCCGGACGGTGTGCTCGAACTGATCGAACGCGCCGGCGAACACTACGGCGCGCCCGAAGCCGAACATGCGCTTGCCGAAGCTGGCCTCAAGGCGCCGGATCACCTGCTGGTCCTCGTCGCCCGTTACCGCTATCACTTCTACCGTCACCAGATGGCGGAAGCACAGCGGGTCGTGTGGCATGCGATCGACGTCAGTGGCACACGGGTTGGACTACCCGCGGACGGCAGCGGTATCGACGCTGACAAGGTCGCCGCCGCAGCACACCGGTCAATGACGCTGACCCGCTTCTATCTCTCTGCGCTGAAGGCCGCAGCCTACATCCGGCTGCGCGAGGGCGACATCGGTGGTGCCATCCAGATCCTTCAGCCTCTGGTGCAGATCGACGATGCCGATCGCCTCGGCAGCAAGGTTCTGCTTGACGTTGCACGCGCAGCAGAAGAAGCCTCCCAAACCCCAATCGCCATCTGAATACGGAGCCTGATCATGGACGAACTCACTCTTGACGAAGCAATGGAAGAACTGTCCGCTGCGGAGGACTTTCTGGAGTACTTCGGCGTCAGTTACGAGCCTCAGGTCGTGCACGTGAACCGTCTGCACATCCTGCAGCGCTTCCACGACTACCTCTCCAACAATCCGGTCGGAGGCGACGATCAGGTTCGCTACACGCACCATCGCAACTTTCTCGAGATGGCTTACCGCGACTTCACGGTTTCCGACGCGGTCACCGAAAAGGTGTTCTCGGTATTCAAGAAGGCCAGTGGCACGGCCTTTGTTCCCATCGGCGCCGTCCAGCGCTGACCCATCAGAACCAGCGAGGCCAAACTCATGCGCCCTGAATTCGATTATGGCGATGCCGTTCGCGTCACCCGAAACGTGCGTGACGATGGCACCTATCCGGGCATGGCCGTGGGTGATCTGCTGGTACGACGAGGCTCCACCGGCACAGTGATTGGTGTGGGCACCTTCCTTCAGGACCAGATCATCTACACCGTGCACTTTCTCGAGATTGACCGCATCGTCGGTTGCCGTGCCGAGGAGGTCATCGCAGCCGATGCGCCATGGGCGCCAAGCCGCTTCGAGTCGCGGGACAAGGTGCTCGCGGGAAAAGCCTTCTCCGTTCGTGGAGAGGTCGTCGTGGAAAAAGGCGCGATCGGCGAGATCATCCGTGTCGTGCGTGACATGCCGGAAGGCGTTCATTACCACATCAACTTCCCCGGCTACATGCTGTGCATTCCCGAGAGCTCAGTCGAGCCCCTTCCCCAGCCCGTATCACGACGTCGCATGCACGCCGATACAGCAGAAGAGGAGCCCGCACCGTGACGCCCGACGCCTACTATGAGCTCAAGGCCGCGCTCGCCCTGTTCGGACGGGACTGCAGTGCGCTGACCGACGACGAGCGCGTTCGCGCGAAGAACGTTGCGCGCCAGTACGCTTCAATCGAGACGGTCGTGCTATCGAGCGACGAGGCCAGCGGCGTCTGCCTCTCGCCAGGCGCGGTAAAGAAAGCGCTCGGCGAACTCCGGGATCGTCATCAGGATGCGGACAGCTTTGCGGACACCCTCGCGCACGCAGGCCTGACTGAAAGTCTGCTCGCCGACGCATTGCGCCGTGATCTTCTGGTGGACGCAGTCATGGCAAAAGTTGGAGCCGCCGCCGGACAGGTTGGTGCAACCGAAGCAGAGATCTTCTACTACACCCACCTCGATCGCTTCCATACCCCGGAGCGCAGAACGGCCCGTCACATCCTGATCACCGTAAACGAGAACTTCCCGGAAAACACGAGCGAACGTGCAGCACAGCGCCTGAGCGAGATCGCAGGTCGCCTGAAAGCCAAACCCGGCCGCTTCGAGGAGCAGGCCATCAAGCACTCGGAATGCCCAACGGCACTCAACGGCGGCCAGCTTGGAGAGATCCGCCGCGGGCAGCTCTATCCCGAACTCGATGAAGCCCTGTTCCGTCTTGCCGCAGGCCAACTCTCCGACGTTCTTCGCTCCGAGATGGGATTTCACATCGTGCGCTGCGACGCAATCCATCCCGAAGGCACTGTTCCCTACGCTGAGGTCGCCGAAACGCTACGTCAGCGTCTGACCGACGAGCGCGCCAGCAAGGATGCCAAACGCTGGCTGGCGGGCCTGCTCAAGAAGACCAGGACACCAGCCGCCGGTTAGCTGCAATACGACGCAGCGTGGCATGAAGACGCCGACCTCACCCGCCTCAGGCCGCCGTACAAACAAGGTTTACTCAACTGAAAAAGAGCACGACATGCTTCTGAAAACTTACGAAGAGAAAGGCCTGCTGTTCAACAGCAATTTCACCGAACCGGCAGGCCCGGCAGACACGTTTGCCTACCGTGGAGACCTCGTGCTGGTCGAGGGCGACGTTGCGGACGCATCGGGCCGCCGCAAACCACCAACGGCAACCATCAGACAATCCGTCCTGCTCGCACAAGGTGACAAGCTGCTCCTCGCAGCCGGTCTCTTCGACGACATTGCACGCCTTCCTGTGTTCGTCAAACGCTATGGCGCTGACTTCTCACCGGAAATGCACGCAGTCTTCTTCGTGTCGAATATCGCCAAGCCGATGAAGCTCAAACTGGAAGGGATTGAATTCGCCCTGATCCCGCTTGAAGACGGCATGGTGTGGAACGAACTGCTCGATGAACTCGGCATTGAAAAGAGCGAACTGAAGGGACAGTCAGCCGGTGAAAAGGTCGCAACGGTCCACGCAGCATTCAAGTCCCACGCATTGAAAGGCGCCGAACTCACGCTTGAAGCCGCGCTGGAAAATACCATCGAAGTGAAGCGTGGAGGGCGCGGCCCCGTCTGACGCAGGCGCCTCTGATCACACCTACGCCAATTCGGGGCACCCGTAATGGTGCCCCGTTTTCCATGCCACGCATTCAGGATCAGCCAAGCCCGGCGAGCGAAGCGCATGGACACGAGCTCATGTTCTTGAATCACCGAACCCAGCTGACTCGCACCTAAGCTGCTGGCCAGAGGCATGCCAGCATTCAGAGCCGCAGTGTCTCGACTGACCGCGGGCAGCGCTTGCGTGGCGTTTCCGGTCAAAACCACACGACGCCTCACCTCAGGCATTGCACCCGGATACTGCGCGAAAATCGTGACTGGCTCAGGCTGGATGAAGCGCCTGAGTAGGTAACTTGCGGAGGGTGCTGGCAACGCAGGCAGAAGTTCGCTCAATCCAAGGGACTCGTTTCTCGCGCTGCAGCGCTGGGTGCCGTA